>Ga0209599_10000610_pt1 | contig 22108 bp, 27 predicted proteins | sample Shrwel_input2_FT_FD_187534 | JGI IMG/M metagenome (GOLD analysis project Ga0209599, IMG submission 187534) | Subsurface microbial communities from deep shales in Ohio, USA - Utica-3 well 1 S input2 FT (SPAdes) (version 2) ... | reverse complement strand
GTTAGCGCTGTGGGCAACTTCATCACCGGCTATGGCTGGGGCGTTTACGATGGCACGGGCAAACAATACCCTGTGCAAGTTTTCCACAACGTCGATTTTACTGGCGATGAGAAAACCACAGCAAGCCACAAGGCACAAGCCGCCGCTAACGCTGCTGCCCGCGCCCTGTACATCGAGCTGTACTGCAAAGGCCACGACCACGAAGCCGAAGAACGCGCTCAAGTCGAAGCTGAACGCGCCGCCAAAGCCTCACGGCTGACGCTGGAAAAAAGCGAGTACGTCCACCGGCCATGTGACCTAGTGGCCGCCCCAATCGGCGCTAGTACCTGACACCGAGTTACCCCTCAAAGCCCGCTACGGTGACGTACGCGGGCACACTTTTTGGAGAATGAAATGCGATTGCAAGATGCCGAAATTAACGCCTTGGTGAAGTGCGCGCGCACTGGCCGCCTGATTGCCAGCAATGACGGGCGGGTGATCGGCCGCGCACTGGCCGCCGCTGGCTTTTTGACGCTGGATTATGTCCACGGTAACGAAGACCACTATGATTATACGCGCCTAGGCTTGCACGCCGCGCGCGTTTTCGCGACAGAGATCGAACAACGGGCTATTGCGCTAGGTGAGCACCCACCGGCCGCCACGCTTTGCCAGCGGCAAGAGGCCACCATCGAGACCATGAAAAACGCGCCCCACGGCGCGCACTACGTATGGCGAAATATCGACATCGCACAGGCGTCGCGCCTAGCACATCACAATGGCCGGTCTGACCTACAGATTGTTTCGTGTCGGTTTTTGGATAATTGCCGCCACCTTTTTCGCCACGACGGGATGCACTGCCTAGACGTGGTACTTGACCCGACCGTTTCATTGAACGCCATTCAGCGGTCTAATTTTCTAGCATGGCAGCGGGTGCGGCACAATGGCTAAACTTCGCGCGCATTATCGCTGCCACCCGACCTTCGCGACTGGCTTGTGTTTGGTCTGTGTTTTTAACAAGGCAAGTTACCCCCAAGCCGTTGGCGAGACCTTTGGCGAAGTGACAACAAGTTACCCCTCAGCCAGTACAGCGCACTGTCTTTTCAATGAGAAAAAGACGCAAACCGTCGTGCTGGCATTTAATTTCAAAGGCTTAACCGAAGGCGAAAAAATGGGCTTGATTGCCCACGAGTGCATGCACGTTTGGCAGCACTGGAAGCGCGAATTTGGCGCGCACACACCGAGCAAAGAATTCGAGGCTTACATGGTACAGACGTTTGTCGAGGCCGTTGTAACCGGATATGAGCAGTTTAAACAGGAGCTAGTAAAATGACCCCATCACTCAAGTATAGCCGGTCACCGGCCGTTGCCCGCGTGACTGTGGACTATGCCCGACAGGGTGTTGCCCGCCGCCACATCGCCGACACTGATAACGGCGACATCGATTTACCTGTCGAAAATTTTGTCGGCTACCGTGTCACCGTGCGGATCACCCTTGTGGGCAGTCCCGATGATCTGCTACAAGATTACATCGGCACTGTGCACGGTTGGGAAACCTACGGGCAGCCGCGCCGCAGGTCAGGTAAGTTACCCCCAACGGCCGCCGACTTGGAACGTATCGCCAATCGCGCGTGTGCCGTCAGTGTGGTGCTCAACGATGGAACCTACGCCAAGTTACCCCCGAGCCGTTTGGGTTCCCTGATGCTGCAATATGACCGCTCGATGGTCAAGCACGACCGGCCAGAAATGGGGCGGTTGGACATTGTGGGCTGTCGGGTGACCAATGTCACGGTACGTCCTGCGGCAGCCGGTGTGTGCTCTGTATGGGCATATTTTGACCACAAGCCACCGCGCGAGCTGTTCGTTGGCGAGTCTGTCGAGCTGGCCGCAGTTGCCCACAAGGTGACCAACGAGCCGACCGTCATTGTGTACGCCACGGAAAACGGTTGGCGTGTGGTACAGACCAGCTCTGGCGAAATTATTGCCAATTACCCCCGTTCAGCCTTCACACGGCGCAAACGCTTGATCAAAGTCGCAGGTGTGCTGTACCGCGTAACTTTTGAGGATGCCTTAAATGCCTAGTTACCCCCAAGCCCTGATTCGCTCGTACCGCTTGCACGGTACGCAGCCGCTGGCATTTGTCCACGTTTACCGCACCCCCGAGAATAACTTCATCGGGCATTTCATCCCTACACTGGCTGGCGTGGCGCTTGGCCTGCGCGAGTTTCAAACTACACCAGCCGCCTCGGCCGAGGCGGTTTGGCACGGCTACCGGATTGCCGAGGTTGATCTCTATGGTCAAGTTACCCTCTGCACGGAAAAACCCGCTGACGCCTGCTACGAAGTTATGCACCCGCGCGGTGCACGTCATGTGTACGGTGTCGGTCTGGTTTACTTGCTCGGCTTGGAGCGCTTGACCAACATCAAGGGCTGGCGGCTGGAGGAGCTTGTATGAACGAAGTAGCTGAGCTGGTCGCATGGCAGCAGACCAAGATAGCCGCGCTGGAGGAGCAACTGCGGGCGGCCGAGAAGGCGGCGCTTACACCACAGTTGACTAAAACGCAATTGCCCGCGCGTGACGAATTGGCCGTAACTTTCTTGCACGGTATCTTAGGTCGCGGCGGTATTAGCGACATGGATACCAATGTCGCTAACGCTTTTCGTTACGCCGACAAATTTATAGCTGCACGGGCGGCGAAGGAGTCAACATGAGCAAGCGCATTTCAGAGCAATCAGGAATCCAGCTAAACATCTGTTTAGCACTGGCACTTCGCCCGATCTATGCCAACCTGATGGCTCCTTTACCAGCTATCGCCGTAATCGCTGGACGTGTCGAGCTGCACAACTGCATTGCTAAACACGTCATCGACTACACAGACCCGCTGCTGTTTACGCGCTATTTATTGCACCGCGTTGATTTACTACAGCGCTACGCCGGACAATGGCGGGCTTCACCGATAAACCGCGAGCACCATAGTCACGTAGCCGGAGGCTACACAGCGATGGAAGCTGTAGCCCGCATGTACGCAGCTACCGTACTGGGTTGGAACGCACCGCTACCGCCTGAAGTGGAGGACTTATTGTTATGACCGATTTAGTCGATCCCATCGAGGTACTGCTTGACTGGTACAAGCAGCCGGAAGCCCTCGCCGCCCTTTATGGCAAGTTACCCCCTGAAGCCCTAGCCAAGAAGATGACCACGGCCGAGGTCATGCACGGTTACATTCGGCAGAACCTTGACCCTGACCCGCTGTACGGCGAGAAAATGTGCGCCTACCTGCACAAACGGTTCCCTGATCCCGATCAGGCCAGTGCGGTTCTGACCGCAATGTCGGCGCTACCCTACGATTTCTTGACATTTTGCGTCGGGATAACTGTAGGCTCGATGGCACAGTGTGAGTTACCCCTTGCTAAAAACGCTAGTTACCCCTTAGACTAGCGCCAACTGTGGCCGAAAGGATGCCGAGCATAGAAGCACGGACTGCTTGCGCTTTTCACAGCCGCCCCTGTAACTCTCCAGTGCAGGGGCTTTTTTAGCTGTACGCGCTATGGTAAAGTGGGGCATTACTGGAGCTGCCATCATGCCCGCCATTTACGCCCCTACATTGACCACACGGGTCATCATGACCGCTGCTGCGTCGCAGTCGTTCAAGCTGACCAGCCTAGACGGCACGTATAACGTATTTTTTGACGATGTTAGCGTCGCTACAGACGCTACGCTCGAACAAATTTTCGCGCTGTTTATTACGACTGAAAATGTGTTGCCGTCCTTCGTAGACCTCGGCTTCTTCACGAGCTATCGTCCAGCCACCAGCATACTGCGACTTGAACGCACAGACGGCGGTGAGATCACCTGCGATCCGGCAGTAAACTCGACGTCTCGCGTGGTGGGTAACACCCTTACAGTCACGCTTGCTGGCGGTACTTGGACAGGCGGTGCGCTTGAGACGGAAGCCGCCGTGGTTTCGCCGGAAGATCCACAGGGCTTTTTCACGATCAGCAACGATCCGTCAGTATGTTCGGACTACGCTAGTGCCCAACAACAGCGCTTGCAACCAGCCACCCCACTGGCTATCAGCTACAAATACGCCGCAATGCCAAACTCATGTTCACACCGTGTGGACATCGCCAGCACAGGCACACTCGACTTTCGGCACATCGGCGGTTCTGGCATCCTCATTATAACGAACCGAGGCGAAGGTGAGGCAGGCAATCCGTCAAACCTCGTGGCGATCCCTGTTCCTCCTTCGCCGATGGAAGTTTTCATCCAGTTTGACTTTGACACGATGATGGGCGAGGTGAGCTACACCGGCTACGCTCAGAGCTTCGCAATCAAGCCTAGCATTGTGCCTGAAGCCTTTGGTGCGTTTGGTGTATTGCTCGGCGTAAAAACTGCGGCGACGCCTAACTCATGCAGCGCTGTGCCGATGGAGATTAAATTCTGGCCTGCCTCCGCGCCAGATGAGGCATGATGCAACCTACCGAGTTTATGCGCCATACCGGCGCTATGTCGCTGGCAGACGAGATTGCCACCTACAGTAGCTGCGAAATGCGGCAAGTCGGGTGCGTGATCTTGGCCGGTGACTCGGCAGTCTTCGCGTGGAACCACGGGGCTGTCGATGACGGCCACGCCCACCACGCCGAGATGCGCTGCCTTGAGAAAATGCGCTCGCGTGGCCTGCCCACACTGGGCGCAACCGTTTACGTTACATGCCGCCCCTGCATGCGCTGTTCTGGCGAGCTTCTAGCCGCTGGCGTGGCCGCTGTTTACTACCGCGATCCGCAGCCAGACATGACCAGCACCACGGGACTGGGCGGCCTAGGTGTGCGCGTGGACGGTGGCTGGAAGCAGCGCATGGTGCAGACCATGTGGGCAATCGATCAACGACTTGGGGACTGAACCATGCCAGCCGTCTACCAGAACACCCTTACTCTACGCGCCATCGTGGCGCTCGCTAACCAGAACCTGTACGCAGGTGCTACCGACTACAGTGGCACGCTGGTGTACGACATCGCGACCGAGACGCTTTCTGTGACAGAGGGCGGATTAGGCTTAACCCAGCCTTCTGCCCGCCAGAATGCGGATACTGTTGTGCAGTTTGACTACCCAGACTTCGATACGAATCCGGCTGAGGTGTTCTTCGCTCTTGTTAGCAACGAGCCGAACCCTGACAACAACAGCAATTTTTACGCGCGAGTTGACGTGTTCCGCAATGGCCTCGCACCGTTCCAAGACATTTTCCAAGTTAAGCTGTACGGTGAGGATGCCACGAGCGTTAACATCACGCCGCCCCCTGCTGGAACGCGGGTCACTGTGGCTTTTCGCCCGTTAAACAGCGGCGTCGATCTGGTCTGGGACGGCTATTCGAGCAGCATTGGTGTGGGATCTGGTGGGCCGCTGTACCAGCCGCAAGGGCCGCAGACGTTGGTAACTGCCATGCTGGCCGGTTCGATTGAGGCGGTGTGCTTCTACGAGAACATCCGCCCGCTCGGTGGGTTTGAGTCGTAACCTGCTACATTACGCAGTAGGTTTTAGCGGTAGAGTTAAACAGCTCTATCGTTTTTGGCTGTGATAGCTCGACGATAACGCCTTGATCCGCCAAGCCTTTGATAGCTGCCAGCGTTGCACCCGCAGAACCACGCGGGTCTCGACTGAACAACTTGAGGCCGTACAAGCGGCGTTGATAGTATGCCCACGGGATACAGCGGTTCTCGACATGCGACGCTGTGACGCCATACGAAACCATGCGCGACGGCTCCAAACCGATAAACTCCTGCGTGACCTTCAGCGCAAGCTCTAACTGTTTATTATCCTCACGCACGCCCTGCACCAGCGTACCCATCTCACCCGTATTGAATTTTTCGAGCATGATGGCGATGTCGAAATTGACCATCTGGCTCGCCCATTTCACGTCGTCGGTACTGATAACAGGTTGATAGATGTTCCGGCCGATGGCGATAAGCGCTGCAACCTTCAGCATCTTGAGGTACGCCCGCGACCATAGCTGCCGCACCACGTCGCTGCTTGCGTCGTTGATCAAGTCGTCGCAGTATTCGTTGTAGTCCATAGCCGCATTGTCCGCAGCCGGATCTAGCTGAATATCGATCACCTTGCCCGACTCGATGATGGCGTGGCACTGCTGGCACAGGGCACTGAGCATTTCGATCAGTCCGCGTTCCGGTACAGCCGCAGCCATCTGGCGGTTCAGTCGCGGACGCTTGCCCTGATAGTGGATCAACATGAAACGGCTGACCAAACCTTCGGCCAGCAGATCCGGCGTGATCACCTCGAAAAACTTCTCGGGTGTAGAGTCGCCTAGGATCGTAAGGGCAGGCGACTTAATGACCTTGGTGTTCTTGGTCTTGTCCGCGTACACCGTCGGCCGAATAACCCCCGAGTGCCCCGACTTACCGTAGGCATCCAGCAATAACCGCCGCAAACCAACCTGCACCCCGTTGGCCTTGGCCGAGGACAAGTTGCTCAACCACATACCGCACTCACCGATCAGTGAGACGAAGCAGGTATTTCCCTCGCTCATGTAGTTAAGCACGCCCTGCGCTGACGCCATGTCGGACGGGCCGATAAACTTCTCGACGCTAGGTGACGTGGCCGTGACCATGTTGACCAACGCACTGATCCCGTTGCCCACAGCTTCCTTGCCGATGCCCGTGGTGGCGATAGTAACAAGGTACTGATTCAACCCCGTACCGGACACGTTAAACGCCTTGCCGCAGATACCCGCCATAAAACCGAGCGCACCAGCTAGTGCAAGCTCAGCGACAGGGCGGGGCGCGGCGTCGTAAATGTACTGGGCAATGTCACCGACCATACCGACAGGTTTCGAGTAAGCGTCGTGCACAAACGGCAGGGAGCCGAGCTGGATGTCCGGCACAGCGAGGCGCTGCAAGGTAGCTTGGGGTAAATCGCCGACCACTGTATCGATGTTGGTCGGAGCACTACGCTGGGCCAGCCCGTCAAGTAACGCGTCCAGCGACACTTCCGGTAGCATCCGGTCAAACGACCGCTGGATCATTGTGGGCAGGTAATCTGGGCGCTTGGCCTTATCGCGCTGCCCCAACGCTGACGCTAGGAAGATACGTTCGATCTGTGCTGCGTTTTTCGTGTAGAAGGCCAGAATATCGATCAGGGCGAAGTCGGCTTCAGACTGGGACGCGTAGTATTCGTTCCAGTTGCCCATGTAGAGGGCGTAGAATTTCTTGCCGTTGCTAGCACTGTAGGCAGCCGAGCACACGGCGTCATCGCTTTGAGTCTGTGGGCTATTACCGTCGTGGCAAACGAGGCTGCTGGCCGATTTAGGCGCAAGCTCCTCCCACAACTCGACGAGCAGATCCTGCCTGTCCGCAATCGGCCGGTCAAGGTAGACGTTGCCGGTACAGGTAAAGAACCGCGCTGTGGAGTAGATTTCGAGCGGACGACGGTTGCGTCCCTTCTCGACTTCACCGCGCACGATGATGTGGTGACCTTTGCCGCTCGGTGAGATCTCGGTGTAGCTGTCGAATGCGGTGATCAGGTTGGCTTGGCGTAGCTTCAGGTCAACGTCGTCAACGTCGTCTAGGTCGATGACCGCGAACGGGTCGAGGGCTGTAAGCACAAAGCCGATACCTGACCACAGGTTCGGTTCGGCGTATACAGCCGCACAGGTTTCGGCATACGAAGCCCAAGTGGCGGGATTGGTTACGCTGGCCGGTGCGCCGGTAACGCCGCAGTACGGAACCTTAGTCGGCTTCTTACCCGCGTCGCGCGTTTCATATCGCCAGACTACCCACTGTGGCCGCTCACGCAGCGACAGGGGTAAATTGTCATAGTTGGTCATCCTGCGATCCTTCAAAATGCTGAACAATGCGGGTCAAATGCCCCACGCTTGTGTTCGCGGTGAGCCGCCCGCGATTGAGCAGCCCAAGCCACGGTAGCGGTACGTCCGCTTTAATGGCGAGGTCTTCGAGTGTGAGTGAAACGGGCCGGTGCTGTACCAGCTTCTCAGCTTGGACAAGTAGCGGCGGACGGTTTTCGGTCATAGTGGTTTCTCCTGAATCATGCCGCAGGCTAACACATAAAATTTTTTGACTCAAGCGAAAATAGTTGTTGACAGCGCATAAAATAATTCGTATCTTGAGCGAACCAACCACGGAGACACAACATGCAACTAACCGCCATTCAACGTGACTTACTGATCAAATGGTCAGCGGCACGCGAAACGCTGGAGACAGCGAAAGAGACGGAGCGTAAGCTACGCGACGAAGTTCATGCAAGCATTTTTCACGATATTAGTGGCACGCAGACTGTCCCGCTTGCCCACGGTTTCAAGGTGAAGTGTTCAACCACTGAGAAGCGTACCTTGCGGGGCGACGCGACAGAAATTGGCGCACTGCTTGCTGCGCACCCGACGCTGGCCGATGCAGGCGTGATAACATGGGAACCTAAGCTGAGCTACGGCAAGGCCAAAAGTCTCGTGGATCGCGAAGCTCTCCAAGCGCTTAACGAGCACATCGACGTAACGCTTGGCACGCCGAGTATCACAATCGAAGCTCCGAAGGACAACTCATGACGCTTAAGCTGACTACCACCAACGCGGCGATTAACGTCGGCCCGAAGGTACTGGTCTACGGCCGCCCTGATGCGGGCAAGACGACGTTACTGCTGACTGTACCGAACACCTTGGTAATCAGCAGCGAAGACTTGATGAGCCTGCGCGGACACAACCTCCCGCTGTTCAAGATCGGCACTGTCGAAGAATTCCTCGAATTGATCGATATTCTCGACGATCCAAACGTATTTAGTAACTACGGCGCTGTCGGCGTTGACTCGGTTACTGACATCAGCCGCATGCTACTTGAGCGGATGGTGAAGGAGCAGAAGGACGGACGCAAGGCACAGTACATCGTGCAGGACTACGTGATGACGTTCTTGCGCAAGCTGCGTAACATCAACACGCCGGTCGTAGTGCTGGCATGGCAGCAAGAATACGGTGGCGAGGTAACACCCGCCGCCACTGGTAAGATCTTAACCGAGGCACTGGGGCACTTTTTCAACGAAGTCTTCCACTTGGCTCGCTGGCCTGCCAAGGACGAGAACCAACGGGACATCGTTGATCCCGCGACTGGTCGTCCGGTTGAGCGCCGCTTTTTGCAGACTCGCACGGCAAACGGTATTTTTGCCCGCGACAATACCAACACCCTCGAACTTTTTGAACCCGCCGATCTCGGCACAATTCTGGCTAAATTAGCCGCAACTGGAGCTTAACCCATGAGCCAACATCTACCTCCGCTAAACTTCGACGCAACGCAGACGAATCTGCCAACAGGCGCGACGTTGCTGCCAGAAGCCATCTATGACTTCAAAATCGTTGCACACGAATACGCGACCAAAACCGACACTAACGAAACCGGCCTCAAACTGAAGCTGCAAGTGGCGAGCGGCGACCATTTCGGCGTGATTGTTACCCACAGCTTGAGCCTGTGGTACAAAAACGAAGACGCCCAACGTATCGCGGCTCAGGAGCTTTCTGCTTACTGCCACGCTACCGGCGTGCCAAAGTTGACCGACGCCTCCCAACTCTACGGCAAGCCGTTCCGTGCCCGTGTCATCTTGCAAGAGTTTGAGAAGAAAAACGCGGCTGGTCTGAAAACCGGCGAGAAGCAGTCGTCTAACAAGGTCACCCAGTGGTTCTACTCCGACGGCTCGGATCTGGTCAAGGGTCAATTCGGTTTGGCTGGCGCACCACAGGCCGGTACAGCTCCGCAAATGACTCCGCACGCGCAACCGGCCGTTCAGCCTGTCGTGCAACCGCAGGCTCAGCCAGCAGTGCAGGCACAGCCACAGGTACAGCAACCGGCACAACCACAACAGGCCGCACCAGTTGCAGCGCAACCGGCATGGGCTGCTCCACAATAACTTAGTCGCGTAACAACTGTGGGCAATCATGCCCACAGTTTCATTGGAGGTTAGTATGCCACGCCGAATGGAGTTAGACGCCGATGGTCGCGTCGTACCCCCAACGAGTTGCCCCAACTGCGGCAATCCGACTGTAGACCTTATCCTGAACGTCGCTTTTACCACGATTCAAGAAGTTGTACACCCTAAACACCGCTACCAGTGCCCGCGCTGCGGTGCTGCCGTCCTGACGCACCCCGACAGCTTTGAGCCTATGGGCTACATGGCTGACATGGACACGCGCCGGATGCGCCACCGTACCCACACGTTCTTGGAACAGCTTTGGCACAGCTCGTATATCACGCGAAACGCCGCGTATAACCAGCTCGCCGCCCACCTAGACATACCGCCTGACCAGTGCCACATCTCATGGCTGCATTACAATGAGTTGGTCATGGCGCGGGACTATCTGCGGGGTCGGGTGGCAGACATGAAACTGAACCTGCGGCGCTGTGCAAAGAACCGCAAGCGCAACCAAAAACGCATTGAGGAGCAACGGCAAAATGAGCTTGAGTACAGAAAAAACGCACGACGTGAAATTAAGCGACATATCCGCAAGGATAAAAGAAGCCGTGTCAAATTCTTTCACAAATGACGACGGCGCACGCAAGCATCTCGGCTGTTCAATTCTCGGCAAGCCGTGTGATCGGTCTATCTGGTACAGCTTTCGCTGGGCGACTGTACCGAACCACTCGCAACGGCTGCTGCGTATTTTTGACCGAGGCCAGCGCGAAGAAGACCGGATGCTCGACATGCTGGTTCGTGCGGGCGCTGAGGTATCCCGCGTAGATCCCGCCACAGGCGCGCAGTATCGCGCTGACCTTGGCGTTCCGCACCTCGGGGGCAGTCTCGACGCCATCGCGGTGCTGCCGCCAAGTCTCACCGGCTGGGCGGTTCCCGTACGCGTTGTAGTCGAGTGCAAAACACACGGTAACTCGCCGTTCGGGCAAGTGAGCAAAAAGGGTGTCGCTGCCGCGTATCCGGCACACTACATGCAGGGCATGCTGTACGCCTACGCGCACGACATCGACTACGTGCTGTACATGGCGCTGAACAAGAACGACGAAACGCTTTATTTTGAGCTGTACGCAGTTGATCGCGTGCTGGCACAGCGTAACGTCAAGCGCGCACGGGACATCATTAGCGGCGAAACCCCGCGCATCTTCGCCCGCATCTCGACCAATCCGACGTCCTTCGCGTGCAAATTTTGCGATCATGGGGCGGTGTGCCACTTTGGTGGACAGCCCCGCGTGTCCTGTCGAAGCTGTAGGCATGTTAAACCGACAGACGCAAGTGAGTGGTACTGCGGTAAGTGGAACGCCGTGATCCCGACCAAAGACGACCAGTTAAAAGCCTGCCAAGCATGGGAGCAGTACGACTGATGAGCATCTATCAACCGCGCTGGTATCAGCAAGAAGCCTGCGACGCCGTGTTCGACTTTATCATCAAGCCGGAAAATCGGGGTAAAAACCCACTGGCTGCCTTGCCCACAGGTACAGGCAAGTCCCTCGTGCTGGCAATGATCGCCAAGCGCGCGATGACGACGTATCCGAGCACCCGCGTGCTTATGCTGACGCACGTCAAAGAGTTGGTCGAACAGAACGCCGAGAAGCTGTCCGAATACTGGGAAGGCGCACCGCTGGGCGTCTGGTCGTCAGGGCTGAAGAAACGCGAGTGGCATACGCCGTGTACTTACGCCGGTATCGGCACAGTGCGGTCGAACGTGGCGTTGCTGGGGCGGCGCGACATCGTGATGATCGACGAAGCCCACAGGGTGTCACCAAGCGAAGAAGCGACGTACAAAGACGTGCTGTCGCAGTTGCGCGGGATCAATCCGAACATGGTCGTGGTCGGCCTAACTGCCACGCCTTACCGCCAAGGGCAGGGCATGCTGACGGAGCCGTACAACAAGCGCGGGCAAGACGATCCGGTGCTGCCGCTGTTCAATGACATTGTGTATGACATGTGCAGCTTCGAGGGCTTCAACCGCTTGCTCGACGAAGGCTTTTTGGCTCCGCTGACCAGTCGCCCGACCAAAATGGAAGTGGACGTCACCGATGCCAAGTCGCGCGGCGGTGATTACGTGCTGGATAGTCTGGCCGAACAGGTCAACACCCCCGAGAAGATCGTCGCGGTCTGCGATGAAATTATCGAATGCGGCGAAGAACGGCGTTCGTGGTTGGTGTTTGCGTCAGGGCTACAGAACGCCGACTTGCTGGCTACTGAGCTTAATTCGCGCGGCTACAGCGCTGCTGTCGTATCGGCCAACACCAAGAACCGCGATGAGCTACTCAAGGCGTTCAAGGCGGGTGAGCTGCGCTGTATCGTGAACAACGACGTGCTGACGACAGGGTTCGACTATCCGGCACTCGACTTGATCGCTGTGGTGCGTGCCACCAAGTCAACCTCGCTTTGGGTGCAGATGCTCGGACGGGGCACACGGCCGCACCCTGACAAAGAAGACTGTCTGGTGCTCGACTTCGCTGGTAACACCAAGCGGCTAGGCCCGATCAACGATCCAGTCCTGCCACGCGGTCGCGGTAAAGGCTCAACCGCTGAAGCGCCGGTAAAGATCTGTCCGACGCCAACCTGCGGCGTGTACCTGCATGCCTCGGCGCGTGTCTGTGATCACTGTGGGCACTTGTTCCTAGGTCACAAGAACATTACCGAACACGCAAGTACGCTGGAGCTTATCGCGCGCGAGGAAAAACGGTACGAATGGCGCGAGCTGGACAACATCGGCTATAAGCACACCGTGAACAAATTCACAGGCGCGCGCGTGATGCAGGTTGTATACACGACGAAAAACCGCGAGCGTTACTACCTTCAGCACACGTTCAACGGCGCTGGCACAAGCAAGGCGTCGCAAGACTGGTGGCTGCTCCACGCCCGTGCGCCGGTTCCGCTAACCAACGATGAGGCCATGAGCCGCATCCCTGAGATCAAAACGCCGTTCAGCGTCGAGATCTTAATTTCAGCCCGCACAAAAAACCCGAAGGTGGTAAATTATGGCTTCGCCAGACCAACTGTACCCGTTAGTGCCTAGTCAAGCGGCGCTCATTCGCCTCCGTGACGCACTAGCGGCAACATACGTGCAGCGTAGTTGTCTACCCTGTGATCATTTCGACGAGGCATCCGAGCAATGCCGCCTCGTCAACAAGCGGCCGCCCGCACGCGTGATTGCGTACGGCTGCGAACAGTTTGACTATATCCCGTTCTGAGGTGCACCATGTTAGAAATCAAGAAGTTGAAAGCCGCCATAACGGCTGAAAATCACATCTCGTTTCGTGGCGGTTTCGCAATCGCCACGGACGGCGGAACAACAATCGCCACCCCGACAACCATTGAGCTTGGTCTAGCACCGCGCGGCATGCAATTGCTTAAGAACGTCGAAGCGTCCGAAGGCTCAGTGTTCACCACTACCGAGCTTAACGGTCAGCTCAGTGTAAAACTGGGGCGGCGTACGCTGAAGGTCGCAGCAATGCCGGTGAACGACGTACCGCACAACGTGGCGTATGGTCAGCAGTACACATTCGACTTTGCGCCGCAGTTGCGGGCGTTCCTCAAGCAGTGCAAAGGCACGTCCGCTGACAGCTTGTCGGCAAAGGTCAGCTCTACCGGCGGCTTGGTGTGGTGGACGGATCGCTCTACGCTACTGGCGACTTCGCTTGCACTGCCTGACTTTACGGTCTTCGTCGAAGACTTGACCAAGGTCATCAGTGTGGGTGAGAAGATTGTTTCCGTGTCTGCTGGCCCACACAGTGTGACGTTCTACTACGAAGACGGCTCATACGCGGTTGCACTATGTGTCGAGCCGATGGATCTGCCGCTAAAACAACGCGTGCTCGCACTGCTGGCTAAGGCAGGCGATCTGTCACTACACCAGTGGGACTTACAGCCGTACGCGAAAACCATCAAAGACATGCTGAAGGCGATGCCCGCTGAGCAAGTCAAGCTCCAGTCTGACGCCATTGTGATGCACCACGAAAACGCCACGCTGACGGAAGAAGTCGCGCTACCCGTGGGAGGTACAGTCGTGGTCAAAGCCTCGGCGCTGCATGCCGCTATCAACCTGTCGTGCTTTGAGTGCGTGGAGACTGGCCCTGCCCTGTACTTCCGCAGCGACGCCGTGTGTGTCGCCGCCTTCCGGTTCACGGAGACGCGGCCATGAGTCTATTCTTCGATGATGTGCCGGTAGTGCACAAAAAGCATGTACGCAAAGGCGCAATGCCGCCAATACCGGCAGCGTGTCGCGGGTGGAAAACGCCAGCGCTGCCCTATCACTACGTCAATGCCCACACGATTGGTGTCGATACCGAGACGCGCGAGATGGACTTCGAGCACGGGGCTGGTTGGGGCAAAGGGCGCAGCTTCATCGCGGGTGTGTCGTTAGCTGCCATGTTCAACGACGGGCACGTCGAGAAGTGCTACCTGCCTATGCGCCACAAGAACAGCGACGGGTACAATATGGACGTCAACAGCACGTTGGCGTTCCTGCGCGACTTGCTCGGGCGTAGCATGCCTAAAGTCGGGGCAAACATCCTATACGACGCGGGCACGCTCGCTGCTGAGGGTGTGTGGCTCGGTGGCCGGTGGCACGATATTCAGGCGATGGAAGCGCTGTTTAGTGACGACGGCTACGTCGGCTTGGACTACCTCGGTACGAAGTACCTTGGGCGTGGCAAGGCTTCCGACGGTATGTACGACTACATTCGCGCCGCTTGGCCGAACACGTCCGAGAAAAAGCTGCGGCAGCATATCTGGGAGATTCCAGCTCCAGTCGCAGCGCACTACGCCGAAGACGACGCCGAGTTGCCGTTGCTTATTCTTCAGCGCCAGTGGCCGATCATGATTGAACGCGGCCTCAAGGACGTGTACGACATGGAGTGCGAGCTGCTGCCGCTGCTGGTAAAAATGCGCCTTGAGGGTGTATCGATTGATCTAGGCTACGCTGAGGAGTTGCATGCCAAGTTAGGTGTCGAAATTGAACAAGACCAAGCTAAGCTCGACGCGGCGTACGGCTGGACGGGTAGTGTGGACAGCGGCCGTGACTTAGCCCGCCTGTTCGACAGTCAGGGCATCAAGTACGGTTTCACCGACGCAGGCGCGCCGTCGTTCACTAAAGAATACCTGAAGGGACTTGTGGGCAATCCGGTCGTCGATAGCATCTTGGCGATTCGCGAAAAGTCCAAGATCCGTGGCACGTTCTTGGAGTCGTACCTGATTAACGGCAACGTGAATGGCAAGGTGCACTGCGACTTCAACCCATTGCGCGCCGACGAAGGCGGTACACGCTCCGGTCGGTTGTCCGCCTCTAATCCGAACCTGCAAAACATCCCGTCACGCAGCGATCTTGGTAAGCTGGTTCGTAAGTGCTTCATCCCCGACTACGGCCATTTCTGCTGGCAATCATCAGACTATTCACAGATTGAATACCGGATGCTTTGCCATTTCGCTGTCGGTATGGGCGCTGACGAAGTGCGCGCCGAGTACAACAACAACCCAATGACCGACTACCATGTGTTCACACAGGCGCTGGTTAAGGCTAAAACAGGGCTTGAGATCCCGCGTAAGCCGATCAAGAACATTAACTTTGGCCTGCTGTACGGGATGGGTATCCCGCTGCTTACAAGGCAGCTCGGCATTACACGGGCAGAGTCTGACTCTATTTTTTCGGCCTATCACCAAGGCGCGCCATACGTGCAAGCCACGATGGACTGGGCCGCACAGTTGGTGCACCGCGAGGGTATCGCGCGCACGATCATGGGGCGGCTGTCGTACTTCGACAAATGGTCACCGCGCGGTTACCATCCTGACGCAGTGCCGATGGACTACGCAGCGGCTATTCGGGCCTACGGTTCACAGATCGAACGTGCCCACACGCACAAGGCCATCAACCGCACCTTGCAAGGCTCAGCGGCAGACGTGATGAAAAAGTCTATGGTGGACTGCTACAAGAGTGGTATTTTTGACCAGATCGGTGTGCCGCGCCTAACTGTTCACGATGAGCTTGACTTCAGCGTTCGTGACGACAGCCCTGCGACTCGCGAGGGCTTTAAGGAAATGCAGCACATTATGGAAAATTCGATCCGGTTACGGGTTCCGGTTATTGTCGAATCTGATCGGGGCAGAAGTTGGGGTGAACTCGGTTGAGTAAGTGTAAAAGTGTAGCGCGAAAAGCAGCGCTACGCCTACGATACACACCCACGCAGCGTAGTCAGCTTGCGCCATGCCCATCATACCGCCAACGGCGATGAGCACCCAAGCTGACTGCTTACTGAGGCACGAGGTGTCGTACAGTTTGTTTGGCAGGGCAGTGACAACAGAAGCGAGCGACGTCGCTGCAAAGTAAAGAATAGGTTCCATATTAAACGTCCTCTCCGAACAATTTGCGCGCGAAGCTGACTCCGGCCGCGTGTACAATATGCGCGACTGCCGGTGCAAGCCATGCAGCGCCAGCCACCCAAATCGGTGTCTTGACCAGCAGTGTACCATGTGCATCTAGCAAGTAAATAAATGCCCACAGTCCACCAGCAATAGAGAACAGCACCCGTACGTGCAGTGGCATGGGGTGACCGGCGGTAGCTTTCGGCGGTTTGTACAACGCACCCAGTAGAACGCCTAGGGCGAGTGCAATCAAGCTGCCCAAGACAATGAAATCGCTGGAGTGTAGGCTAACTACACTCGAAATGGGTGAGGGCTGGCTATGCGTTAGCTGGGTCATTTTTGTAAATCCGTTGGTCGTCCTGCACCAGTTTAACACTCCATAACTGATTGTCACGTTCTTCTTTCTCAGCCACGCGGTATACGTTCGCGGAATATACACCCGTGTCCAGCGTCAGGATGTACTGCGTCACGACGGCCTCCATTGCGTCAGTATTTACATTGAATGAGATAGGTTCGGCGAGGCGAATAGTGTCGTCGCTGACTACAGCTTCTACGCCGTGGCTTGAGGTTGTTCCGTCGGGTCGCTGGAGTTGCAGCGTCATGGCTCCGGCAGGTACTTCAAACAGGTCTTGGATCGGCTGGGAAAGCGTCACGGTGCGCAGATCGCCTGCAAGCGCCAGAACCTCGCCGTCGAAATACTCGGCGTTGCTGAAGTCGGCCACCAGTACCGTCGCCTCGGGAGTGAGCAAAGCGCCTTCCTCCAGCACGGTAATGTCCAAGCCGTTGCGCTGGTACTGTATTTTGTTGTACAGCCGCCACGCGTGTGTTTGCGCCCACTGTTCGTCTCGCACACCGCGCAGCTCGACCTTTTGCGGATTAACGGCCGACTTGTCCGCCGGAATAAAAATGGTCTTCGGTCGGTCAAAGTCTGTCGCGTCACGGAAGGTCACTTCTACCCCGTCAAACCGGCGCTTGGAACCCAGTGCCAGCGTGCGGGTCGAATTGGAGGCCAACGTGTTGCGGTGTGTCAGTAAAAGTGTGGGCACATTGTTGGCTGTCGCGTACTCAACAACCATCTGGCTGCCGCGTCGGTACGCTTTGCCGAAATAAGCGCTCGCCACAACATCGACCATTTCCTCAAATGAAATTTTGCTATCGTCGAAAACGTGGCCGAATTCTTTACCAAACAAACCAATTCGCGCCATCGCAGCGAAATACTCGCTGTCCTCCGGCGAGCCAGCGCTGAAGCCGGTAACCGCCCCGCGACTGATGTGCGGATCGTTGACCATAGCGTTCAAGATGGCGGGTAAGTTGGCATCTGCTGTAACGTAAGGCGCGCCTGTGCTGTCTACACCGCGCAAAACGCGGGTGGCGTCAACGACTACACGGCGCTCTGACACGCTGGTCGTGGATACGTTCGCAGCTACGCGCGTGAACAACGTGGTCACGTCGCCCATACGTGCGTATTCACTCTCAAGCGGTTTGCGTCCGAAGTAGATCTGCTGCACTTGCAGGGCGTCTGTGTAGTTAATACCGGCTTCTTCCACGAGCGCACGGCGGCGGACACGCAAGAATGCTTTTGTGTTGGCAGGCGGGATAAAGCTCATATCCACCGTGTAGATGTACAACGACAGGCCCAGACCCTGCAAGCTGTCTGGCCCGCCGTAAAATGTACCTTCGCCGTAAGTTGTCACAGCAAGGGAACCGTCGGCATACCGCCAGTTGACTTCCAGCTCCAAGCCGAGCACCAAACCGAATTTGTCGCCATTACCGTTCGACTGGTAAAAGCCCTGCGACGCGGTAATGTTCACCCACAACGTGCCACCGAACCACTGTTCGCGGTTAATAGGGTTAAGCTCAATCTCACCCAACCACGGCCGTTCGACGCGCGTCATCGGGTAGACGACGGTGCGCTGAGCTTCGGTCAATGTAGTGAGTGACTGCCAATTTGGATTCACTTGTCGAACGTCACTCAAAAACATCACGCTCGGATAGACAGCGGTAATCGTGTACTCACCGTTCAGGTTAAAACGCGCGGGGCTGGCGCTGTCGAAAGTTTGCGTCAGTGTGTCGGCGCTGAACCCGTAGGCTGCATTCAAGCCGCGATCAAGTAAAAATTCGATGTCGCGGCTTGACAGCGTTACACCATCGCCCCGCAGCCAAGGTGCGAACGTGCCCGACTTGGTGTAGCCGAAACGCAGCGTAGTGCTGTTGGGTTTTTCTGTGACGTAGAAAAAATCGGCGACGTTAAGCTCTCGCACACCTGCGGCAAAAATAGCGAGCTTTATCTCACGGAAGACAAGTCGCGTATCGACATCTATACCGTCGAACAATGCTGGGTCACTTACCTGCATTTCAACATAGAATATGCTGCTGGTGGCTCGAACGACGCGGAACGTGCCAGTAAGCGTACGCGGCGGCAGCCCTAGGAACAGATCGGTCGAGCTGTCCAGCACGATCTTGTCGCCTACGGCGTAGTCTTCGTCAAAGGGCAGGACGCCAAATTCCTTCGAGATGCTGCCGTCAGCGCCGAAGGTCAGCACGAGCGAGCGGCTGAGGGGTGCTTTAGGCTTGGGCAGGGTCTGCCCATTCAGTGCGGTGTACTCGCGCACATACAGGAATTCGTCAAACTCAAAGTTGGCTGTAGGCCATTGAGGCGTGCCCACAAAGTGTTGGGGTTGCTGGTTGATCGACGGATAGGTGTTCGGACGGTAGACAGCCGCCGTGGAGTTGTCTAGTGTGTCGAGGGGTACTTCGCCTTCGTACACGCCGTGCACAATGACTTCACCGCGTGTAACACAGTACGCACCGTATTCGACTTCGACACCTTTCTCGAACACAACGTAAGCGGGCGCGATAAGGTCAGGAACCACGAGCGTGCGGCCGTATAGATCAGGTATACGCTCAAGTGGGCGGGCTTCGTTACGCCGCTGCGACAGCCGGTTCGATTGTCCGCTACTGTCGCGCGATGTTGTTGGAATTGTGGGCACGGGAGGCTGTAGCAAATACGCCACAGCGACAAGGGCGATAAACCCGATAGCCAACACAACGAGAAAGGGCAAGAAACCTGCGCCGCGAAATACCACGTAGCGTCCGGCCGGTAGCTGGGCCAGTTGGTCGAATTCGTAGCTGTTGCCCAGTGGGATGCGCTTGTGATCGGCCACGTAGTCGGCGTATAGCCCGAGGGTGGCATCCCAAGTCTTAATGTGCGTCAGCAGTAGCTGCTGAAGGCTGTCGCCTGTCCAAGTCTCAGATGCCGCGCCGTCGTGTGTCGTGTAGACTAAGGTGTAGGTTTTGCAAATTTCCACGTACGTCGCCCCATGAGAAAAGTCTGTAGCGGCTCAGCCACAACACCACGCTGCGTAAGGTGCAGCACTTTCCCGCAATGGTACACGCCAACGTGCGCGCCGTGCAACACACCGCCGTCAACTAGCACAAAACAGCCTTCGGGTGTAGCGCTGTCACTCAGTTGGTTGTTTGCCAGCAGCGTGTTAAAGTCAGCCACGCCCGTGCCGTGAATCGCGTTGAATGCCTCGGTGGCGAAGCTGCTGCAATTATAGTTGTCGCTATAACGCCGCGTGTAGAGATCTGCCCAACTCATAGCAGCGGACTCAGGCCGACAAAGCGGCTCAAAGCGTATGTCTCACCTGTGCCCGTGTCGTTCATAGGCGTTGCCGCTGCGGTGAACTGCACAATATCCTGTTTAAACACAAGCTCGTCTACGACCAGAGGCAGCTCATAAAGGGCGTCGGTGCTGTCGGATCTGTAGCCACGGTATACGGCGGCAATCGGCTGCGTTAGGTCAGCCGTGGACAGTAGGTTAATAAGCTCGTAACCGAGGGCGAGCTGAATTTCTAGCTTGTAGTCAAGGTCACCCGTGACGCCCGCCGCTTTCACCGTAGACTGCACGAACGGGAAGAAGACAGCCACGCCATCAACCTCGCCCGTGAAACCGGCGTAGTCGTTACGCGTAAAACGCACCGGCTCCGCCCACGATGGATGCGTCAGCTCCATCGTGTCGATTAACACGACCAGCGGGTTGCTCGTCAGAAAGAATTCAGTCACTGCGTCGGTCATTGGTTTAATCCGCAAAAACGCCCATCGTCGAGGGTAAACAGATGATTGATCTGTTCTGTGAAGACGCCCGATATTTCCTTACGGAACGTGTCGTTAGCCGGTACGCTCACTTGCGTCAAGTCGGCTGCGACGCCGCCAGTCGTGCCAAGGGCAAAACTAACCTCAATAGGTACGACGTCCCACCCCGTCGGGCGGTAAAAGTTGATCTTGATGTCAGTTGCATCACTCGCGGTTGAGGCAAGAATCCATGCGGCTGGCGGCAGCTCCGCTGAAACGGCGGTAATCATCTGCAACAACGCCTCGAACAGCGTCGAAGCCGTGCGCCCAACAGCAGCAGTGCCCACACTGGAGCGCACCACAATAGAGGCGTAGTAAATGTCGGCGTAAGGCGCGCCAGCAAGCCGGATGCTCGCAGGCATGCACTGCACAATGTCACCGCACGCCGCCGGTAGTAGTGCGCGGATCTCGGGGCTAACGTCAATCCAGTCGCCGTTGGTTTCGATAGCGTTGCGTACCGCCTCGCTGTAGGCCAACATGTCTGACGCGCGGTACGGTCTGAACATAATTGTGGCCTGCACCATGTACGTGCCGCCCGCCACAGACGCCAGCCCGAACGTGTCCGGTTTTAGGTAGCACAGATGCGGCATCAAGCTGGTAGCTTCCGCCATGAGGCACATCCAAAAAGGCTGTAGACCTTCACGCATACCGTCGCGGTAGAATGCCTGCATATAGTCGTACTGGATCGCCGTGCACTGCCAAGTCACAGCCAGCTCGGTGTAGCTGTTAGCGTAACCCCTGCGGACGCGCGGCGGGCCGCCAGCCAGATCAGTGACGATAAGGCCGCTGTTGTAGTTAAAGCCGTACGAGCTTTGACTCGGCTTTAAGTCGGGGCGGAGCACGGGATAGATCATGAACGCTTTCTCACGGCAGTCGTGTTGCGGGTGAGTGACTTGGACATTTGACTATTCGGGTTGTCCATCTCACGCGCTACGATAGCACCTGCCTGCGTGGCAAGCAACTTTTGCGCCTCCTGCCGCGCGGTAATGCGGATCTCGTCAGCACTGATGCGCTCGACACTGTGGGCAACACCACCCGCATTGTTGACTACGGTAACTTTCATGCCGCCCGCACCACGCGTGTTTTTCGCTGCAATTGACTTGCCGCTGTTGACCGCTTGGAGCAAACCAAGGTTGCGCTTGGTGGCGTCGGCGTTGACTACAAACTCACCGTTGGACAGGCGGGCAGGGATACTGTCGCTGCGGCTTGTGCCTTTACCCGCGACATAACCACCGTCAGCAAAGGCGGCGAGCGCCGACAAGCTCTTGGTCAAGCCGAAGGTGCTGGTGATGCCTGTCATGGCCGGTACGCTGTTACCGCCTGCTGTCGCGAGGGACACGGCCGCAGCGGCAGGGGCGGCGGCAGTAGCGATTGCGGTCATGGCTGTTACTTGGGCCGCCGTGGTGGCTTTGGTCGCCAGCAGCGCCACTGCCACGTCTTTTTTGGCTATCAAACTTTTGAACACCGATTGTAGGGCGAGCTGGATACCGAGCTTAACTACAGCGGAAATAGCTTCCTGCACAATAGTCTGACCGAGCTGCCGGAATTTTTCAGTCAGGACTTCGGCTGTTGTAACGCTGCGGCCAAGGTCTTGCTCCATTTGCGCTTTAAGCTCGCGGGTGTTCGTGGCAACGTCAGCGATGGCCGCAGCGTTACAAC
>Ga0209599_10000608_pt1 | contig 22128 bp, 27 predicted proteins | sample Shrwel_input2_FT_FD_187534 | JGI IMG/M metagenome (GOLD analysis project Ga0209599, IMG submission 187534) | Subsurface microbial communities from deep shales in Ohio, USA - Utica-3 well 1 S input2 FT (SPAdes) (version 2) ... | reverse complement strand
TTAATTATTGTCGCATCATAGAGAAAAAGTTGATAAGTGGCTACACTTAAGCTTTCAAAATCTCAGCTAGTTTTAGATTTTATTGCAAATGAATACACAACGTGAACAATTGATACAAACTTGGCTTCAAGCCACTCTACAATCTGATCAATTTGAGATCAGCTTTTTGGCTGGAGATGCAAGCTTTCGCCGCTATGGGCGAATTAAGTTACAAAACAAAACATATATGCTGATGGATGCACCGCCTGAAAAAGAAGATTGTGTGCCATTCGTAAACATAGATGAGTTTTTTGACAAAAATGGTGTGCGTGTTCCGCATATCATTGCTAAAGACTTAACACTAGGATTGCTCTTGTTAGAGGATTTTGGGGATGTTGTTTTATCAACCTTACTCAATGATGAAACAGTCGATCAATACTATGCGCAAAGCTTTAAGCAGCTCATTGAATTACAGCAAATTGACGGCCATGCGCAATTGCCAACTTACTCTTATGAAAAGTTAATGTCTGAGATGCGACTTCTAACCGATTGGATGCTTCCTTCATTAGACATTCAACCAACAGAGCAGCAATTGGAAACGATTGAACAGGCTTTCGATTTCTTAGCTATTGAAGCAACAAATCAGCCTCAAGTAATTGTGCATCGTGATTTTCATAGCCGTAATTTAATGAAAATTGAAAATGAACAAGAATTAGGGGTGATTGATTTCCAAGATGCTGTGATTGGCCCAGATACTTATGATTTGATTTCCATTACGCGTGATGCCTATGTGCAGTGGAATGCCGCGCGCGTGTATGAATGGTTTGAGGTGTTTTATAACTTATTGCCAGCAACTGCGAAACAAAACCGTAGTTTCGAGCAATTCAAACGAGATGCAGATTTGATGGCAATTCAACGCCACCTGAAAATTTTGGGTATCTTTGTTCGTCTGTTTGAGCGTGATGGTAAATCTGGCTACCTCAAAGATTTACCTCGCGTAATGTGGTATTTACTTGAAGAAAGTCAAGGCTATGATGAACTGAATGACTTTATGCAGTTTATTCGTGAAGTTGTTATGCCAAAGTTTATTGTGAAGTATGGCAGTTACGAGGTTGCAGCATAATGAAAGCCATGATTCTTGCTGCCGGCTTGGGCAATCGAATGCGTCCATTGACTTTGCACACACCTAAACCGCTGCTTGAAGTGGGTGGAAAACCACTGATTGTTTGGCATATTGAAAAACTAAAAGCGGTGGGTGTGACTGAAATTGTAATCAATACTGCTTGGTTGGGCGATAAGCTTGTTGCTGCTCTCGGTGATGGTTCTCAATTTGGCGTAACAATTCTTTGGTCGCATGAAGGCGAAGGCTTAGAAACAGCAGGTGGCATTATTAATGCCTTGCCATTGTTGGGTGATGAACCTTTTATTTTAGTCAATGGTGATGTCTGGACCACAATGAATTTTAGTTCATTGTTAAATGTTCAGCTGGGTGATCAACAAGCACATTTGATGTTGGTGGAAAATCCCCCACAGCATTTGAAAGGTGATTTTGTGTTGTCGAATGAGTTGGCTTATACATTTGAGCAAGAACAAATGGGCGAAGCTTTAACTTATAGCGGTATTGCTGTACTGGCACCAAAAATGTTTAGCGGTTTGGAACAGGGTAAACGACCTTTAGCGCCATTACTTAAACAAGCAATGCTGCAAAAGCAAGTTTCCGCCGAAAAGATGCAAGCAATATGGGTTGATGTTGGTACGCCTGAGCGTTTAGAGCAGCTAGATCAGCAAATCAAGCAGAATGCATTTGCGTAATAAAAAATGCTTTGTGTCGCTTTGATTTGCAAAAGAAAAGACAAAAAACTAATGGATTGTGCAGTTTATCATGTTTGTATATGTTTAACTGCATAATCGTTCAACAAGTCCTACTGTGCCTTGTATCAGAAATCGGTATACTGCACGGCAAGTTTATCGAGATGTTGCACTGATATGCATCCTTTTTTTCAAGAATTAAAGCAAGGTAGTCAAGCTCTAGGTTTAAACCTGAGTGAAGAGGCGCTATTACTCTTACTGAAATATCAAGATGCTCTAGTGCTTTGGAATAAAGCGTACAATTTAACCGCTATCCGTGATCCGAAAGAAATGTTGGTTAAACATTTATTAGATAGTTTAAGTATCTTAAATGATTTACCACAAGGTCGCTTATTGGATGTGGGTACAGGTGGCGGAATGCCTGGTATGATCATTGCTTTATGTCAACCAGAACGATCTTGTGTACTATTAGATTCCAATGGAAAAAAAATTCGTTTTTTGAAGCAGTTTATTGCTGACCTGAAATTAACAAATGTAATTGCAGTTCAAACTCGTGTCGAAAATGAAGATAGTATTGATGATCTAGGTCAGTTCGATGTCATTACAAGCCGTGCATTTGCTTCATTAACAGATTTTGTCAACGCCGCACAACCTTATATGCATGAGCTAAGTATCATTGCTGCGATGAAAGGCTTGATTCCTGCTGATGAAATTAAACAGATGAAAGCGCAATATTCTTGCAAAGTAATTGAGCTGCGTGTACCGCGATTAGATGAACAGCGTCATTTACTTTTACTTCAACGCATTTAATAAAAAAATTAAGGGTAATCATGGCTCAAATTATTGCAATTGCAAATCAAAAAGGTGGTGTGGGAAAAACCACAACAGCCGTTAATCTTGCTGCATCTCTAGCAATTTTGAAAAAGCGTGTCTTGTTGGTCGATATGGACTCTCAGGGAAATGCTACGATGGGGTCTGGCGTTCAAAAAAATGATTTACTTTATTCAATTACAGATGTCCTTCTTGGAGAAGTACCCATCGAAACTGCAATTCAAAAAGCAGAAGTGGGTTATAAGGTTTTAGGTGCAAATCGTGAACTTGCTGGAGTAGAGCTGGCAATTGCAGAGCAAGAAGGTCGCGAATTTATTCTTAAAAATGCATTACAGCAAATCGACTCGGCATTTGATTATATTATTGTGGACTGCGCACCTAGCTTAAGCTTAATCACTGTTAATGCATTGGCAGCGGTAAATAGTGTAATTATACCAATGCAATGTGAATATTATGCTTTGGAAGGCTTGGCTGATCTGACGCAGACTATTGATCGTATACAAAAAGCTCTTAATCCTAAGTTGGAAATCGTTGGGGTATTACGTACTATGTACGATGCTCGTAATGCGTTAACTCGAGATGTTTCAGCGGAGTTAGAACAATACTTCGGTAAAAAGCTATATGAAACGGTGATTCCGCGAAATATTCGTTTAGCCGAAGCACCAGCACATGGTTTGCCTGTAATCTATTTTGAAAAGAGTTCAAAAGGTGCGATTGCATATTTGAACTTAGCAGCGGAAATGTTGAAGAAAAGTAAAGTGAAAAAAGGAAGTGCTGTATGAGCATCAAAAAACGCGGATTGGCTAAAGGTCGTGGTTTAGATGCGCTATTGGGTTCAATTCAAAAAGAGAAATTGCAACTTGAAGCACAAGCCTTAGATCACGGTCAACTTAAGCAGATTGATGTCAATTTATTAAAACGTGGAGAATATCAACCTCGTCGTTTTATTCAAGAACAAGATTTACAAGAGCTTGCTACATCGATTGAAAAGCATGGTGTGATGCAACCAATTGTGATTCGTCCTGTTGATGATGAACATTTCCCATACGAAATTATTGCGGGTGAGCGTCGCTGGCGCGCAGCACAATTAGCAGGTTTGACTGAAATTCCTGCAATTGTTCGTGAGTTAAATGATCAAGTTGCGATTGCCTTGGCTTTGATTGAAAACATTCAACGTCAAGATCTTAATCCAATTGACCAAGCTGTTGCATTACAACGCTTCCATGATGAGTTTGGTCTAAGCCATCAAGAAATTGCAGATACAGTAGGCAAAGCACGTACAACGGTAAGTAATTTACTTAGACTGCTGAGCTTGGCAGATCCAATTAAAGATTTAATGCAACAAGGTCAATTAGATATGGGGCATGCACGTGCCATTTTGACTTTGAAAGCAAAAGATCAAATGGATGTTGCAAAAATCGTGATTGAAAAAGCATTGTCAGTGCGTCAGACTGAACAATTAGCACGTGAGTGGGGAGAGCCAAAACCTGAAAAGGAAAAAACTCAGGTTTCTCCAGATATTGAACAATTGACCCAAAAGCTATCTGAGCGTTTTGGTGCAAATGTTAAAATTGACCATAATCAAAAAGGTAAGGGAAAAATGGTCATTCACTATCACTCATTAGATGAATTGGATGGAATCCTAAATATTTGTTTACCTGACTAATATTGGGTGAAATCCCTGTTATTTATTTAATATTATTGGGGAATAATATGTGGGAACTAGTAAAAGCAGGCGGTTGGTTAATGCTGCCTCTTATGCTCTCATCAATTTTTACGGTTGCAATTATCTTAGAGCGTTATATTCGATTAAAACGCTCACAGGTATTACCAAAAGATTTACTGATGACCAGTGCTAATGCTGAATCAGTAATTATGCATTTAGAGCAAGAGCAAGCTATTAAAAGTCCACTTGGTCGTATTTTAAAAGCTGGATATGAACACCAAGATCAAAGTGAACAGTTTGCTCGTGCGCAGATGGAGGCAAAAGCTTCTCAAGAAATCAGCTATTTAGAAAAAAATATTAATTTCTTAGGTACATTAGGTGCGATTGCCCCTTTATTAGGATTATTAGGTACGGTTCTAGGTATTATTGAATCGTTTCTAGTTATTGATGTGGGTTCTGCTGGAAACGCTAGTATGATGATGCCTGGTATTTCTAAAGCTTTGATTACGACAGCCGTAGGGATGTTGATTGCAATCCCTGCGATGATTGCTTATCGCTATTTTCAACGTGTTGTGCATGAATATATTGCTGAACTAGAGCAGCAATCAACCCTGTTTCATGCAGCACTTTTTTATAAAAAAGCACCACATGTGCAAGAACATCGCCGTGCAAGCTGAGCATAGGTGTAATTATGAAATTCAAACGCTCTCAAGTTGAAGATATTCATATCAATTTAACGCCAATGATTGATTGTATGTTATTTATTTTGGTGTTCTTATTGCTTTCTACGACTTTCAGTCAACAAAGTCGTATCAATCTTACACTGCCTGATGCTCAAGGGGTTCCGCCGAAACAGTTCGATCAAAAAATCGAAATCATGGTAGACTCAACAGGGCATTATTCTGTGAATGGTCAAGCATTATCGACGAAAGAAAGTGCGGATCTAAGTACTGCGATTAAACAGGTTGCACAAGATCGCCGTGACTTTATGTTTATTATTGCTGCCGATGCTAAAGCTGCTCATCAAGATGTTATACGCGTTATGGATGTCGCTGGTCAGCTTGGTTTTGTAAATGTGAATATCAGCACCAAAGTTCCAACAAGAGGTTTTACTGAGTGAGTCAAGATTTTAAGGTTTATGTCCGACTTTTAGCATATTTAAAATCTTATTGGGGCATTGCCTTATTTGTATTGCTTGGATTTGGCATTAATGCTGCGACAGAGGTTTCAGTAGCCAAATTACTTAAATACATTATTGATGCAATTCAAAGTGGTAGTCGTGAAAATTTAGACTGGTTCCCAGTCCTCATTATCTTGTTAATGTTTTTCCGCGGTATTGGTTTATTCTTGGGTGGATACTTTACGGCAGTCATATCACGTCGATTAGTGTTTAGTATTCGTCAAGAAGTTTACGCCAAGCTACTTAGATTGCCAGCTCAATACTATCTTGATAATAGTACTGGTCACATTAGTGCAAAACTAATGTACAACGTAGAGCAGTTAACTGCTGCATCATCAGATTCGTTACAAACATTAGTGAAAGATGGCTTAATTGTCATCGGATTACTCAGCTATTTATTTTATACAAACTGGCGTTTAACACTTTGTATCATTGTTTTCATGCCAGTCATTGGTGTTCTTGTTCGTATTGCTTCCAAGAAAATGCGAAAGTTATCCATACAAGTGCAAAATACAATGGGTGATGTGAACCATGTGGTTCAAGAAACAATTAACGGTAATAGTGTGGTAAAAAGTTTCACCGGTGAAGCTTTTGAACAACAGCGTTTTTATAAATCTTCAGAAGAAAACCTACGTCGTGGGTTAAAGATGGTGATTGTTCAAAATATTAACAGTCCTGTCATTCAATTGGTTTTATCATTCGCAATGGCGCTTATTCTTTGGTTAGCACTTCGTCCACAAATATTAGGCGATACTTCAGCGGGTGAGTTCGTAGCTTATATTACTGCGGCAGGTTTGATTTCTAAACCAATTAAAAATCTAACTGACATCAATGAAAAGCTTCAACGAGGACTTGCTGCGGCATATTCCGTTTTTGAATTGCTTGATATGCCTGAAGAAATGAATCAAGGCCAACTGAAGCCAGTGATAAAAGGTAATATTCAATTTGATCATGCTAATTTACGTTATCAAGATGGCACCCATGCAATCAAAGATTTTTCATTAGATATTAAAAGTGGTCAAACGATTGCCTTAGTTGGACGTTCTGGTGCGGGTAAAACATCATTAGTCAATATGTTGCCACGTTTTCAAGAACTAAGCGAAGGACAAATTTATTTTGATGGTATTCCAGTTCAAGATATTGAATTAAGTTATTTGCGTTCTCAAATTGCGACTGTGAATCAACAAGTTGTGTTATTTAACCGCTCTGTGCGAGATAATATTGCGTATGGTCAGTTACAAGATGCAAGTGATGAGCAAGTGATAGCAGCAGCGAAGGCTGCATATGCACATGATTTTATTATGAATCTACCGCAAGGTTACGATACGATTCTCGGTTCTCAAGGCTTGAATTTGTCTGGTGGACAGAGACAACGTGTCGCAATAGCAAGAGCGATCTTAAAAGACTCACCGATCTTAATTTTAGATGAAGCAACCAGTGCCTTAGATAATGAGTCTGAATATTTTATTCAACAAGCGTTTGATGAGGCAATGCAAGGTCGAACGACGATTGTTATTGCGCATCGACTTTCTACGGTTGAAAACGCTGATTTAATTGTTGTGATGGATAAAGGGCAGATCATTGAGCAAGGTACTCATCAAGAATTACTTGCAAAACATGGGATGTATTACCAACTGCATCAACGTAATTTCGAGGAAGATTAAGCATGTCTTTGGCGCATCGTGTTCAGGATGCTTGGAATAAACAATCATCATGGTTGATTATGTTGCGCCCACTATCATGGTTATATCAACTTGCTTTTTATACGAATAAATCACTCTATAAAAGTGGTATAAAACAAGTATATCAAGCACCTATTCCGATTATGGTCATCGGTAATATAACAGTTGGAGGTAGTGGCAAAACGCCATTACTTATCCAATTAGTTAAATATTTACAGCAGCACAATGTCCGTGTTGGAGTGATTAGTCGTGGATATGGTGGTCAAGGGCCTTTTCCTGCATTGGTGAATGCATCGTCAAATCCAAACGAAATTGGTGACGAACCAGCTTTGATTGTCCAGTCTACGCATGTCCCAATGTCTGTAGGGCCAAATCGTCAAGAATCGATTGAACTTTTATTAAATTCAGAACAACTGGATTTAATTATTAGTGATGATGGATTACAACATTGGGCTTTAGCTCGTCAAATTGAATGGATTGTAGTGGATCAAAATCGAGGTTTGGGTAATGAGAAACTATTGCCTGAAGGATATTTAAGAGAACCAAAATCTCGTTTAGTCGAAAGTACTGTAATCGAACATACGAAGACAGCTCATTCATATCGAAATATGCATTTGATGACAGGAAAGCCTTATTTGCTGAATGCTTCTGAACAATCAAATGTGTTTGATGCAGATCAGTACTTTAATGTTGTTGTTGGAATTGGTTTTCCTCAACGATTTTATCAGACGCTTCAAGGTTTAGGTGTACATAAATACCATTCGGCTGAATTCAAAGATCATCATAATTACGAAATTAATGATCTTATTTTTGCAAATGATTCTCCAATCATTACAACTGAAAAAGATGCTGTAAAGTTCAAAACCTTGTTGCAGCAAAATCCTGAATTCAAAACTGCTATTTGGGTCGTGCCCGTTGAAGCGGTTTTATCTGCTGATTGTTATGATTTACTCAAGCAACAATTACAACAAGTTGGGATTCAACTTCCTTAGAGATATGACATGAAACACATTGTAATTCCTGCTCGATTCGCGAGCTCACGTTTACCAGCGAAGCCACTCTTATTGATTCATGGGCGCCCAATGATCTTGCGCGTTGTCGATCAAGCCAAAAAAGTAGCAGGCTTTGATGATTTATGTGTTGCGACGGATGATCAACGGATTGCTGATGTGTGTATTGCAGAAGGTGTTGATGTTGTTCTAACCAGTGCTGAACATCCGTCAGGAACTGATCGTCTAAGTGAAGTTGCTCGTATTAAAGGGTGGTCCGCAGACGATATCATAGTAAACGTTCAAGGTGATGAGCCATTATTGCCTGCGCAACTCATTCAGCAAGTGACACGGCTTTTAGTGGATAATCCACAGTGTTCGATGTCCACTTTATGTGAGCCAATTTTTACGCTTGATGAGTTTGAGCGAGATAGTATTGTTAAAGTTGTGATGAGCAAACGCAACGAAGCGTTATATTTTAGTCGAGCAACTATTCCGTATGATCGAGATGGCGCAAAGCTGACAGAAATTAAACTTCACAACCATGCCTATCGTCATTTAGGTTTATATGCCTATAAAGTTAAATTATTACAGGAATATGTGACTTGGGAGCAAGGGGATTTAGAAAAACTGGAAAGTCTTGAACAGCTTCGGGTTTTAGAAAATGGACATAGAATTGCAATTGCGATAGCTGAAGCGAATTTACCTCCAGGTGTAGATACACAAGAAGACTTAGATCGTTTGAATTTGATGTCTGTGAGTGCATTTGAGTAATGACAGTTGAGCAACAAAGTACCATGATTTATCCTTGGCATCAGCAAACTTGGTCGCTGCTTACCACTAAATTTCCTGAGATCGCTCACGGTTTATTATTTTTTGGCAAGAATGGTTGTGCTAAGAATGAATTTACTCAGCGTTTTGTGGCTTGGATTTTATGCTCAGATAAAAAGGTAAATTTGGCTTGTGGTGAATGTAGTAGTTGTTTGTGGTTAAAATCTAATACTCATCCGAATTATGTCCACATTAGTACGGATGAGGAAAATAAAAAGGCCAATGCAAAGATAAAAATTGAAAAAATTCGTGATTTATTGCCTTTTGTTCAACAAACTGGTGAAGGGTGGCGAGTTGTTGTTATCGAACCCGCTGAAGCGCTCAATATTGCATCTGCCAATGCACTACTGAAAACCCTTGAAGAACCAGGTGAGCGGGTCGTCCTTATTTTAGTTGCCGATCATTATCTTAAATTGCCCGCGACCATTCGCAGTCGATTGCAACATTTCGCACTTGATCGATTGACGAAAACAGAAGCGGAGAGTTTTATTCAACATGAATTACCCACTTTAACTAGCGAAAAGTTATCTTTGTTGCTCAATTTAGCAAATCATATGCCTTTAACGGCTCTTGAACTTGAGAAAAGTACGTGGATAGAAAAACGCTCTGTATTTCTAACAGAATGGGAAAAATTGGTTGCTGAGAAGAATAATCCGATTTCTCTTGCTAATAAATGGGCTAAAGAACTTAGTTTTCAAGATTTTTTAACAATGTTTGAATATCTACTAGGCGATCTTGTGGCTTTTAAATTAAATCAAACCTTGAAAAATTTTGATTTAGAATTTCAACACTTAAATCCTTATTATCATTTAGAGCAGTTATTTGAAATATATTCATTCCTCCAACAAGCCAAGCTAATGACAGATCAAAATGTTCAAAGCCAATTGGTAATGGATGAGATTTTTATGAAGATGATGAATGTATCTTAATTTTAAGAATTTCTTTATTTAAATGCTTGTGTGTTTACTATGTCTTAATAGTGATAAATATTTAAGTAATTGATATTTATCTATATTATTTTTTAATTTTACTGCTTGATTAATAATTGTATTCAATTTGTTTTGAAGAATAAAATAAAAAATAAAATGATGTAAATTGTGAATTACATCACAATAATATTAAAATATAGGATGAATATAATGAATATTAAACATCTAATAATAGGCATCAGTACAATTCTTGCATCAACACTCATAATGGCAGAACCAAAGTTTAATTCTGATATTGATGGTTCTTCTTTTATGGTTAATGTATCCAATATTAGTCAGCAAAAATATGAATGTACATATACTTATACCTACAATGCTAATCAACAGGGCTTTCAAAGTCCGAGTTTCAATGGAAAATTTTTGGTTGAGGCCGGTGTAAGAAATATCGCTGTACTTGCTCGCAATGTAGATAGACCAGTAACAAAGCTAAATTTCGAGTTTCATTGTAAAGAAATTTAATTAATGATAAAGGTGAATTTTTTTGCACAAATCGAGTGTTAAAAATTCACATATTTAACTATTTATGTTATTTTTTCACATCTATTGTGTGGGGAAATACTATGCTCAAAAAAACATTAATTTTATGTTCGTCATTTTTACTACTTGCTGGCTGCCAAACGCTTGATTCTGCTATGTCTGCCACGGATGGTATTTTAAATAAAACAGGTGATCTTTTGAGTGGTGATTTCAGGGGTTTAGCACCTGCAAAAAAAACAAGCTTGAATGAAGTTTGGCAGGATTGGCAACAAAATGAGATCACTGCGAAGCGAAAGTGGAATGCACAGAGACTAGAAGTACCTGGGATCATTACACGAATTACAAAAACAGGTGATGTAGTTTCTAAAAATCAAATCGCTATTATTTTTAAAGATCCTTCAAACTCTAAATGTAAAGGTCAAGGGTTAACTAGAGATGATTTAAAAGTAAACACCGATAAAATTAGTCATTTAAAAGTAGGGGATCGAGTTGTGGTTACAGGCGTTCTCGGAACGACTGAGTCAAAATGGTCAGATCAAGGTGAATGTTGGTTCTCATTTGACAAAGCAGAAATTGTTAAAGTTGCTAAAAAATAAATCACTTATGCATAGAAAAGACAGAGACGACTCTGTCTTTTTTGTTAAAGGATGACTTAATTTATTTTTGAAAATTTACGACTATTTGTTAAATATAAAAAGAACATAAATATCATTTGATTAAGAATAAAGCGTTTAAAAAACTTTATTTGTTGTTTGTCCTAATCTTTCTTATAATCCAATCACAGAAAAGCGAATTTCGTAAAACGGTCTGATCACATTTATATTGTCGTAGCTGTTAATCATTGTATTGATAGATATGCTTTTACTGATTGGTATTATAAAAAGTAGTTTATGTTTTAAAGCGTACAGGGGAATGTTATGCAACCACAAATGATGGGCGGGATTATACAGGTCAATATTCCAGATAAAGCGACTTTACAATCGAGTTATATGCCTTTTGTACAAGGCGGTGGGCTCTTTGTTCCAACGAAACAAACTGTAAAAATGGGACAAGAGGTTTTTATATTGGCAACGTTACCAGAACAAACACAAAAAATACCTTTAACAGGTAAAGTTATTTGGATTTCTCATAAGCAAACGCACTTTAAACCACAAGGTTTCGCTATTCAGCTTGCTGGTGAAAAGGGCGTATATTATAAAAACGAAGCTGAAAAATTATTGGCAGGTTCAAAAAGTTTGGATCGTCCAAGCTATACGATGTAGTTGCTATTGATCATAGGAAGAAAGAGTGTTTGTTGATACGCATTGCCATTTAACGATGTTGGACTTAACGCCTTATGATGGGAGTTTAGACCAAGCACTCGCGCAAGCTCGACTTGCTGGTGTTTCAAAGTTTATGGGGATTTCAGTTGATCTTGATGATCATAAAAAATTGGCTGAAATCGCCTCACGTCATGCAGATGTTGGCTATTCTGTAGGTGTGCATCCCTGTGAAGATGCGGATGTCATGGCGCAGGCAACCACTGAATACTTAGTGAGTCTTGCGCAATCAGATAAAGTTTGGGCGATAGGTGAAACTGGTCTAGATTATTATCACAGCACGGATTTTATTGAAGAGCAAAAACGTTGTTTTGCTAGGCATATCGAAGCTTCTAAAATTGTAAAAAAACCAGTGGTTGTTCATACCAGAGCTGCAAAACACGATACGGTTGATATTATTAAGGTTGAACAATCAGCGCATGGCATTTTGCATTGTTTCACTGAGGATTGGGAAACTGCAAAAGCTGTATTGGATTGTGGGTATTATATTTCATTCTCAGGTATTGTCTCTTTTAAAAATGCTCAAGACTTGCGAGATGTGGCAAAACAAGTTCCACTTGATCGCTTATTGATCGAAACGGATAGTCCCTATTTAGCACCTGCACCTTTTCGTGGTAAAACCAATGAACCGAAATATGTTCCATATGTGGCAAAAGCATTAAGTGATGTATATGATAAATCGGTTGAAGAGATAGGTCGAATTACAACACAAAATTTTGAAAATCTCTTAAATTTGAAATAAACGGTTTAGTTGTACTAGCAAAGAGAGTTATCACGTGAAAATGGATCGTCAAGCTCAGTTTAGAGCGCGAGAAGTATTAATTTTTCAAATCGCTGAACAACTCCTATTAGAAAATGGCGAAGCAGGCATGACGCTCGATGCGCTTGCTGCTGAATTGGATCTTGCTAAAGGCACGTTATACAAGCATTTTCAAAGCAAAGATGAGTTGTATATGTTGCTGATTATACGCAATGAACGCATGTTGCTTGAGATGATTCAAGATACAGGAAAAGCTTTTCCTGAACATTTAGCTTTTTTCATGTTACATCATTTGCATCATCCTGAGCGTACAGCTTTATTTCATCAACTTGAAGAGCGGCTTTCGACGACTGGGCAAGGCATTCAAATGTTGTTTAGCGAATTATATAAAATTCGTCGACAACGTCTGCGAATCATTATCCGTATGACAGAAAGTTATTTGCTTGATATTAACAGTTCTATGACAACACGTGATTACTTGGCTTCTATTTGGTCACTAACTTATGGTGCTGCTGTTATATTAAATTCAAGTTTTTATCAAAGATATCTCGGTTCTCGAGATACTTTACGTGTCGCTTATATTGAGCAAGCCTTGGCAATGCCAAAACAGCTCGATTCTATTGTTTCAAGTTGATCATCCAATGAATTCACTACGTAGATTGCAACAAGGTTTTACTCTCATTGAGATCATGGTAGTGATTGTTATTATGACTGTCATGGCATCACTCGTAGTGTTGAATATAGGTGGTGTTGATCAGCGTAAAGCGATGCAGGCTAGGGAGATGTTTATCCTTGATCTACAAAAAATTAATAAAGAAGCGACAGATCAAGCAAAAGTTTTTGCATTAAATACTCAAAATGCTACTGACGTTGCACCATTTAGTTATAACTTATTTGAATACCACGATCAGAGCTTAGAGCAGCTTCAACAAGATAATAAAACATGGCAGCCTTATACTGAGTTTAAAACACGTCAACTACCTAATCATGTTTCTTTTAGCATTCAAAGTTTGGATGCTAAAAATTATGCTAGAGCTAGAAATGATGATCTTTTAGGTGGGAGGTCACCTCAATTGATTTGGTTTGGTAATGGTGAAGTAAAACCCGCAAGAATCCAGTTTTATTATGAGCAACAGCCTATTGGTCATGAGTTGGAGTTAGATCACTTGGGTAAAATAAATGAAAACTAGATACTCACCCTATAGTTCCCTATCTTGTGGTCAGACAAGGTTCAATGCTCCGTATGATGTTACTCAAAGTATAGTTTCTCGTCTTACAATAGCAGGTAGAACAGCTCACTTCGAGCATAACTCTCCATCTTGCGCTCAGATGAAACGTTGTTTCACTAATCCTGCAACTCGAAGCACAGCTTCTCGACTTGCAGCAGGGCCGAGCGGTACTCGGCGTAAACCTGCTTCAGGATTTACTTTGCTTGAAGTTATGGTGGCGTTAGCGATTTTCGCTGTAGCTGCGATTGCATTAACTAAAATCGCAATGCAATATACCCAAGCAACATCGAATGCAATCTTACGTACCAAAGCACAATTTGTGGCAATGAACGAAGTTGCAATGATGGAAATAAATCAAGAGTGGTTGGATGGAACTCAATCTAAGCAAGTTACCGCTCAAGGCGAAACATGGCAAATTGATAAAAAAGCCCAATCCACCATTAGTCCAAAGATACAACGGATAGAATTACAAATTAGTTTATTTAATCGCGAGCAGGGTAAGGTTGAAGCCGGAATTACGAACCTTACTTTCTTTAATTATCCAACTCAAGCTAAAACGCAATGAATTATAAGAAAGGATTTACTCTGGTTGAGTTGCTGGTTGCAATTGCTATATTTGCTGTGCTTTCTATGCTCGGTTGGAAAGTTTTTGATTATTTATTGAAAGTTAAAGATAGAAATGCTGAGCACGAAAATCACTTATTTGAACTTCAAGATGCTTATCAGCAAGTTCTAAGAGATAGTCTGCAAATTATTCCTCTAACAGCCAATGATGGTCGACAATTACAAGCCGCACTTGTCTTAAATGATCGTTCTTTTGCTTTTAGTAAAGCAGGCGTATCAGATCCACTCAAACAAGGTTTATCACCCTATGAGCGGATTGAATATCGTTTTGATGCCGAACAAAAGAAAGTATATCGATTAAAATACTCAAATCTTAATATTCCAAATCGCGTTCAACCCATATCAAGCACGTTGTTACAGAATGTTGATGATTTTCGAGTTGCGGTGCTAAATCCTCAGGAATTAAGCCAATGGCCTGAAAACTTAAATGACCCCAATAATGTGAATGAATTAAAGAAATTACCTTTAGGTGTCAAAATTCAACTCACTGTTGCTGGTACAGATTATGAATGGATTTATAGCTTACTGAATTCAAATCAATTGCTAGATGGTCAGGGACAGCCATGAAAATAAAATCATCACAGGCTGGCGTTGCATTATTAACGATCTTGGTTATGGTTGCTTTAGCGACGATCTTGGCAGCAACCATTGCAAAGCGACAAACCAATACAGCTGAAAATACTGGTTATTTAATGCGCCAAAATCAATCTTTGCTTTATGCGAAAAGCGCAGAAGCATTTTTTTCTGAATTACTTAATCAAGACAGTGATAATGGCAATAGCGTAGATCATTTACAAGAAAACTGGGCAAAACCTATGCCTCCTTTCCCTGTTGAAGATGGTTCAGTATCTGGACGATTAATAGATGAAAGTGGAAAATTTAACTTAAATAATCTGGTTAAAGTTGATGGTAATCAGGTTGATGAATCAGCACGACGTTGGTTCGAAAAACTATTGCAACGTGTTGGTTTGCCGGCTGAGCTAAGCCAAGCTGTGATTGACTGGCAAGATTCAAATGATGAAACAATGGGCGCAATGGGTGCTGAAAGTAATTACTATCAAGGCTTAGATCCTGCTTATTTAACACCAAATACAAAGTTTCATAGTGTTGAGGAGTTAAAGTTGGTAAGGGGCTTTGAGGGGAAAAACTTTGATCTGATCAGGCCTTATGTCACAGCATTACCCGAACAAACGAAAATAAATATGAATACTGCTCCAGCATTATTATTAGCCAGTATAGACCCTAAAGTTGATGTTAGGGCTATAGAGCAAGAGCTTAAAACTAAGCAAACAAATTTAACTTATTTTAATAATGTTGATGATTTATGGAAATTAAATGCTTTTTCTAGCATTGAAGAGCAGAGTAAAAACGATGCAGCAACCTTTTTAGACAGTAAATCCAATTTTTTTGTTGCACAAATTGAGGTTGTTTTAAGCGATCGAAAACGTCAGTTTACTAGCTTAATGATGAGAAAAGATAAACAAGTTACTGTTTATTCGAGAAGTCTTGCACCATTTAAAGAGTAGAGCATATTGGGTTATTGAATTGTGATAAGGTTTAAAATCAATCCCAATGCTCGTTTTTTTGCTTTATAATAAAATTTGTTTGCAGATAAAGATTCGCTTGGTGCATGTTAATTCGTAAATTATTTAAGTTTGAAAACGCTCATATTGTACGTAATTGTACATCGGATCGTTGTAAGCGTTCGATTCATGGGCATAGCTATAAAGTTGAATTATTATTAAAAGCGTCAAAGTTAGATCATGGACAAATGGTCTATGATTTTGGTCTTTTAAAAGGTGTAATCAAGGAATTATTCGATAGTTTTGATCATGCGATTTGCTTTTGGCAAAAAGATGATGCAGCTTATATAGATGCCTGTAAAAATTTTAGTGCACGTTGGATTTCTCTCCCTGTATCTCCGTCGGCAGAACAATTTTCTCGTATTTTTTTCTATTTAGCTCAACAAGTACTGAATTCGACCACCACTCAGAATGGTGAGGGTGATGTTGAAGTGTATTCTGTAATTGTTCATGAAACTGACACTGGCTACGCTCAGAGTTTTCAAGAAGATATTGTGAATGAGCAAATGGGATTGTTGACTCTAGATCAAATTGAATTTTCAGAACAAGTACAACTTGAATGGAGTGATTCAAAAATGTATGAAAATCTGAAAAATGGCATCAAATTTCAAAACCCAAATGTAGAGCTTCAGGTAGGTATTTAAGTAAAACTTAATTAGATCTACACAATAATGCAAGGAATGTTAATGCAATTTACTGAACAGCAGCAGGAAAAATTAAACAAAGTTCAGCTAGATGAGTCTTGGAAAATTTCATTATCAGACTTTTTGCTTAGTTCGAAAATGGATAATTTGCGAGAATTTTTACAGCAAGAAATTCTGGCTCAAAAAATAGTTTATCCGCCAAGTAAGCAAATTTTCAATGCTTTAAATACAACACCATTGCAAAATGTAAAAGTCGTGATTTTAGGGCAAGACCCTTATCATGGTCCGAATCAAGCAAATGGGTTAAGTTTTTCAGTTCAAAGAGGGGTTGCATTACCACCATCTTTACGTAATATTTTTCATGAGCTACACAACGATTTAGCTGTACCAATCTCTCGGCATGGTGATTTGAGTAAATGGGCTGGACAAGGTGTATTATTATTAAATAGTGTGTTGACTGTGGAAGCGGGTCAGCCTACTTCTCATCAAAAACAGGGGTGGGAAGACTTCACTGATACGGTTATCGATGTGCTTAATGATCAACGAGAGCACATCGTATTTATTTTATGGGGCGCTTATGCGCAACGTAAAGGACAAAGAATTGATCGAAATAAACATCTTGTTTTGACTGCTGCTCATCCATCTCCTTTAGCGGCAAACCGAGGTGGTTTTTTTGGCTGTAAAGTATTTTCTAAAACTAATCATTATTTGAAACAACATGGCATTGAGCCTATAGACTGGCAATTGGACGCATAATGACTTCTCCTGACTTAAATAGCTATCATCCAGATTTGATTGTTGAGCATGCAAAAAACGGTTGGCGTATTGTTCGCTTAAATCGACCAAAATCACTGCATGCACTTGATGAATCAATCGTTAGTGCATTATTGAAAGTATTTGAACATTTTCATGAAGATGATACTGTTAAAGCGATTTGGTTTGACTCAACAACACCGAAAGCTTTTTGTGCGGGTGGAGATGTTCGTAAACTTCGTCAATTGGTCATTAATAATGAAGTTGAAACTGCAAATAAATTTTTTGAGCAAGAATATGCTCTAGATTTGTTACTTCATAATTATGCTAAACCGATTGTAGTTTGGGGTGAAGGCTATGTTATGGGTGGCGGGCTTGGGCTATTTATGGCTGCTCCATTCCGTTTAGTTACACCTTATTCACGCTTAGCGATGCCTGAAATTAATATTGGTCTGTATCCTGATGTTGGTGGAAGTCGCTTCCTAGCTGATCGAGGTCAGATTGGTTTGTTTACGGGGTTAACGGGTTCAATCATGACTGCAGCTGGTGCATTTAGCATCGGCTGGGCAACACATATTTGTGAAGCACAAAGAGATAATGTTTTGCAAAAAGTATTAAGTGTTGACTGGAATCATTACCCAGCAGGTGCTTTCCGTGCAATTGATGACACTTTAAATAGTTTGCATCGTCCTGTGGCATCTGGCCCACTGCAAAATTCAATCGATGTCATCCATAGTGTTTGTCGTGGTCAAAACTTTGAATACGATTATCAAGCGATTATTGGTTTGAGTGAAGCGAGTAGTGACTGGTTGCGTCAAGCCAGTGAGAATCTACAAAAAGGTTCGCCAAGTACAGCTGCAATTACTTGGTTGTTATGGCAATGGGGTAAGCAAGGACATGCTTGGGATGAAGTTTTTGCTTTAGAAGCACAAATTTCTGACTGGAAGATTCGTCACCCTGACTTTGTTGAAGGTGTGCGCGCACGTTTAGTTGATAAAGATTTATCTCCAGAATGGAAAGCCGCTGAAAAAATCACATTAAAAGATATTTTGTCAGACTGCGCTCCAGTGACGACGATTGATAGTTGGAATGCGTTATTAAGACAGTACGGTGTTATCGTCTAATTAGCTATGAGTTTAACAAGTATAAATGATGAGCATTGGATGCAGCTTGCTTACGAGCAGGCTGCTATAGCTGCTTCCAAAGGCGAGATTCCAGTAGGGGCTGTAATTATCAGTAATGGTGAGGTGATTGGAGCAGGATATAATGCGCCAATACAACTTTCTGATCCAACTGCACACGCAGAAATTCAGGCGCTGCGATCTGCTTGCCAGTCATTAAATAACTACCGTCTTCCTGATGATGCAGTACTTTATGTAACCTTAGAACCTTGCACAATGTGTGTGGGTGCGTTAATTCATGCACGTATACAAAAAGTAGTTTTTGCGACAACCGAACCCAAGGCTGGTTCACTTGTGAGTGCGCGTCAATTGCTAGACAATGGATATTACAATCATAAATTTCATTTTGAACAAGGCTGTATGCAGGAACAATGTTCCGCGCAATTGAGTGATTTTTTCAAAAAAAGAAGAAATGAAAAGAAGCAAATCCGTTCGTCAAAAACGTCCTTAAATGACTAAAAAGCTCGAAATAATTATGGCAAACTTGGCCTCCAATGATTTTGGGTCAAATAAAAAGGCAAAGTTATGCGTAATGTAATCACTGTAAAAAAAGAATTCCGCGCACCAATCGCTGAGGTTTTTGAGTTGTTATCAAAACATGCAACTTATAATCAGGCATTTGCTCCTTTGCAAGTTATACGTGTAAAGGATTCTGCTGACCCGCAGCGTCCTGATGGAATTGGTTCTGTGCGTCGTATGGGTTTTGGTCCAATCAAACCAATTCAAGAAGAAATCACATTTTTGGACGAAAACAAGCGTATTGAATATAAGCTAATTAATAATCCTTTAGTTAAACATCATTTGGGTCAGATTGATTTTAAAGAAATCACGCCTTTTATTACTTTGGTGACTTATAAGATTGAATTTACAGCAAAGGCGCCCTTTGTGAGTAAATTAGTTCTTGCACAACTCAAAGCAGCGATTACACTAGGTTTCTCAAAATTAGCAAAATCAGTTTCTTCATAAGAGATGGGAATGACAGTTCATATTATTACGATAGATGGTCCGAGCGGCTCTGGAAAAGGAACCTTGGCTGCAAAAATTGCAGCACATTATCATTTTAATTTATTAGATTCCGGGGCGTTATATCGTTTACTTGGACTGTCATTATTTCAGCATGGCTTACTTGATCAAATTGATGCAAATTTAGATCAGTGTGTAGAGTACGCGACCCATTTGGATATTGAGTTTAAGACTACTGAAAGTGCGACATTGATATTTCTTGAAGGCGTAGATGTCACTAATACCATTCGAACAGAACAAGTGGGTGAGTATGCGTCTAAAGTTGCAACTGTCCATGAATTAAGAAAAGCATTGTTTGAGCGTCAGCGCGCATTTATTCAACCACCTGGATTGGTTGCGGATGGCCGTGACATGGCGACATCAATTTTTCCGGAAGCCCAAGCCAAAATTTATCTTACTGCTTCTGCTGAGTCTCGTGCTGAGCGTCGTGTAAAACAGTTGCAGGGTATGGGTCTTGATGCTAAAATAAGCGACATTTTATCTAACATAGAAGCTAGAGATAGGAGAGATATGGAGCGTAAAGTTGCTCCACTCAAGCCTGCTGAAGACGCATATATCATTGATAGTTCTACAATAGGCATCAATGAAGTGTTTCAGTTAATGGTTGACTATATCAATAGCCGTATAAAATAGATACACAATTTTTTATCAGTTGAAGCATTGCTTGATCAGATTTTTTGGACAATGTAACAACTTAACTAAACCGGCCTTGTCTGATCCAAGACCGCGGACTTTATCAGGTATATCATGACCGAATCTTTTGCAGCCCTCTTTGAAGAAAGTGAATTAAACCTCAACGTTGAAAAGGGTGCAGTCATCCAAGGTACTGTTGTTAGTATCGATTCTGACTGGGTTACTGTTGACACTGGCCTTAAATCTGAAGGCGTAGTTGACCGTGCTGAATTTTTAAATGAACAACGTGAACTTGAAGTTCAAGTTGGCGATACTGTTGACGTAGTTGTTGAAGCGCTTGACAACGGTATGGGTCAAACAGTTTTATCACGTGAAAAAGCGAAGCGTGCTGAAACTTGGACTAAACTTGAGAAAATCTTTGAAGACGGCGAAATCGTTACTGGTGTTATCTCTGGTAAGGTTAAAGGCGGTTTCACTGTTGACATCGGTCCTGTACGTGCATTCTTACCAGGTTCTTTAGTTGACACTCGTCCTATCCGTGATACAACTCACCTTGAAGGTAAAGAGTTAGAGTTCAAAGTAATCAAACTTGATGCTAAACGTAACAACGTTGTTGTATCTCGTCGTGCAGTTATGGAAGCTGAATCTTCAGCTGACCGTGAAGCGTTACTTGCTCAACTTGAAGAAGGTCAAACAGTTACAGGTACTATCAAAAACCTTACTGATTACGGCGCGTTCGTTGATCTTGGCGGTATTGATGGTCTTCTACATATTACAGATATGGCTTGGAAGCGTATCAAGCATCCTTCAGAAGTTGTTGAAGTTGGTCAAGAAGTTACAGTTAAAGTACTTAAGTTTGACCGCGAGCGTAACCGCGTATCTTTAGGTCTTAAGCAATTAGGCGAAGATCCATGGTTAGCGATCATGAACCGTTACCCTAAAGGTTCAATCGTTAAAGCACGTGTAACTAACTTAACTGATTACGGTTGCTTTGCTGAAATCGCTGAAGGCGTTGAAGGCTTAGTACACGTTTCAGAAATGGACCACACGAACAAAAACATCCACCCATCTAAAGTTGTACAGATTGGTGATGAAGTTGATGTTATGGTTCTTGAAGTTGATGAAGAACGTCGTCGTATTTCATTGGGTATCAAACAAACTCGTGCTAACCCATGGGAAGAGTTTGCTAAAGCAAATGAAAAAGGCGAAAAAGTTTCTGGTACGATCAAATCAATCACTGATTTCGGTATCTTCATCGGTTTGTCTGGTGGAATCGATGGTCTAGTACACTTGTCTGATATTTCTTGGAACGAACAAGGCGAAGAAGCTATTCGTCGTTACAAGAAAGGCGATACAGTTGAAGCAGTTATCTTATCTGTAGATGCTGAAGGTAACCGTATCAGCCTTGGTATCAAGCAATTAAACAGCGATCCATTCAATGACTTCTTGGCTGCGAATGAGCGTGGTGCTTTAGTTAAAGGTACTGTAACTGCTGTTGATGCTAAAGGTGCTACAGTTAAATTAGCTGATGACATCGAAGCTACTCTTAAAGCTTCTGAAATCAACCGTGATCGCGTTGAAGATGCAACTAAGTTCTTAGAAGTTGGTCAAGAAGTTGAAGCGAAGATCATCAATGTTGATCGTAAATCTCGCTCTATCAACTTGTCTATCAAAGCGAAAGACGAAGCTGAAGAGAAAGAAGCTGTGAACACTGTTCGTCAAGCTGCTGCAACTCAACCAGCAGACAGCAATGGTCCTAAGACTATTGGTGACTTAATTAAAGCTCAAATGAAGTAATTTGTTAAAAGGTACGTTTCTTGTAACAGATACGTGCTTTTTTATACAAAAATACTGTAAACGGTAGCGTAGTATTGATGTACTGCGCTACCGTTTTGTATTTAAACAGGTTATTATTAAAAACATCGAAAAGTAGCAATAATTAAATG
>Ga0209599_10000607_pt1 | contig 22142 bp, 26 predicted proteins | sample Shrwel_input2_FT_FD_187534 | JGI IMG/M metagenome (GOLD analysis project Ga0209599, IMG submission 187534) | Subsurface microbial communities from deep shales in Ohio, USA - Utica-3 well 1 S input2 FT (SPAdes) (version 2) ... | reverse complement strand
CCTTTTCTGTAAAAGCTTTTGGCAAAACTCTAGATTTTGACGACCATTTTGTGGTGGAAATTTTCCACCGCAAATCTTCAACTTCCTGTTTATCAAGTTCAAAAACATATCCTTCTGGAAATTTATCGGGATTGTTTTTTACGGACTTGTTAATATCTCTTGTTCTACTCCATACAATTCTGCTACATCACTATCGATAATTACTTTTTCATTTCTCAAGGTAATTATCTTTTCCTCGATGTTGTTAAATTTTATAAGCATTTGGTTATTAGTTTTATGAAATTTTAAGGCTGTAGACTAAAAACACCTAGACATAACCTTAATCCCCCTTAAAATTCAGCATTCTTCGGAGTTCTAGGGAAAGGAATTACGTCTCTAATGTTAGTCATTCCCGTTACGAAAAGAATTAATCTTTCTAGACCTAAACCGAAACCTGCATGCGGAACAGAACCGAATTTTCTGGTATCTAAATACCACCAAAGTTCATGCTCATCTACGTGCATTTCTTGCATTTTGGTTTTCAAAACATCTAATCTTTCCTCTCTTTGTGAACCACCAATGATTTCTCCAATTCCAGGGAAAAGTACGTCCATTGCTGCTACTGTTTTTCCATCTTCGTTTAATCTCATGTAGAATGCTTTGATTTCTTTAGGATAATCAAATAAAACTACTGGAGACTCAAAGTGTTTTTCTACCAAATAACGCTCGTGTTCTGATTGTAAATCTGCGCCCCATTCTTCAATTGGGAACTGGAATTTTCCTTTTTTATTTTCTTTAGAATTCAATAAAATTTCGATGGCTTCAGAATAAGAAACTCTCATAAAACGTTTTTTGATTACGTTTTCTAGTTTTTCTATCAAACCTTCTTTTGCTCTATCTTTTTCTGGTTTTTGTTTTTGTTCTTCAGCAAATCTTTGGTCTAAAAATTTCAAATCATCTTTGCAATTCTCTAAAACATAGCCAATTACATATTTCAAGAAATTTTCCGCCAAATCTATGTTGTCTTCCAAATTATTGAAAGCCACTTCTGGTTCTACCATCCAGAATTCTGCCAAGTGTCTTGTTGTATTAGAATTCTCAGCACGGAAAGTCGGCCCAAAAGTATACACTCTACCTAATCCCATCGCTGCAGTTTCAGCTTCTAACTGACCAGAAACCGTCAAATTGGTTTTTTTGCCAAAGAAATCTTGTGCAAAATCGATGTCACCGTTTTCATCTCTTGGAATTTGATTTAAATCAAAATTCGTCACTCCAAACATTTCACCAGCACCTTCTGCATCGGCACCTGTGATGATTGGCGTGTTCATATAGAAGAAATGATTTTGGTTAAAGAACTGGTGAATCGCAAAACTTACGGCACTTCTCACTCTGAAAACCGCCCCGAAAAGATTGGTTCTGAATCTTAGATGCGCCTGCTCACGAAGAACTTCCAAAGAGTGCTTTTTTGGTTGAAGAACAGTTTTTTCCATTTCTTCAGAGAAATTATCACCAAGAATTGTAATTTTCTTCGCAATGATTTCTATATCTTGACCTTTCCCTTCACTCTCTACCACCTCACCGGTAATTTTAAGTGAAGAAGCAGTTTTAATATTTTTGATGATTTCTTCGTCGAAATTTTCGAAATCTACTACAATCTGAATATTGTTTATCGTAGAACCGTCATTCAACGCGATGAAACGGTTAGAACGAAATGCTCTCACCCAACCTTGAATGGTAATATCGTGATGTAAAAGTTTTTTATAATCTCCTAAAATTTCTTTAATGGTCTTCTTACTCATGACTTCATAATTATTCAGCAAAAATAAGAAATTTTGGAGTAATTTTTGATGTAACGCGGAGATTTTTACGGTTTTAAAAATTAGTTTTTGAAAAGAATAATTTTATTGCTCGTCATTCTTGGCAGGCGTCAAGAAAACATCCATCAAACCTTCTGGCAATTGCATTTTGATAAATTTTTCTTCTCGGTTTACTTCTAGAATCCAACCTTTAATAATCGGAATAATGATTTCTTTGTCTGCTAATTTTAGAATAAAGTAATGTTGTGCAGTTTGGTCGTTTATTTCTACAATGTTTCCGCAAGATTTACCATCTTCTTCTCTGATTTCATACCCAATGACTTCGTGATAATAAAATTGATTCCCTGAAAGTTTAGGCAAGGTAGAAAGTGGTAAAAAAACATTTTTGCCAATAGATTGTTCTACCAATTGTTCAGAAGAATTCTTGAAAGTAATGATTTTAGAGTTATCATTTCCCCATTGTTGCTTTTCCACAAAAAAAGGCACGAGAAGTCCGTTCACTTCTACAAAAATCCCTTCCAGTTTATGGTATAATTCTGGTTGATCTGTATCTAGTTTTATGATTACATTTCCCTTTAGACCGTGTTTTCTGGTAATTTTTCCTAAAAAATAGCAATCTTCTTTTTTCATGGGTTGATATTTTTAAATTTTTAAAAACCAAAAAAATTTTATTTGGTTTTATGATGCAAATATACTTTGTTTTAAAAGAATAAAGACGCAATAAATTGCGTCTTTAGTACATTTTATTTCTAAAATTGTTATGCTTCTGCTTCAGTTCCTTCAGCTTCAGCAGCTGGAGTTTCTTCAGTAGTTTCTTCAGCTACAGGTTCTGCGTTTGCAGCTTCTTCAGCAGCTTTAGCATCAGCTTCTGCTTGAGCAGCAGCAGCAATTCTAGCTTCGTTTACTTTAGCTTCAGCTTCTAGAGCAGCTTTTTTAGCAGCTTCTTTAGACTGAGTTAAACCGTCTTTTTTAGCATTTACAGCAGCTTCTTTAGCTTCTAACCAAGCGTTGAATCTTTTTTCAGCTTCAGCTTCGTCGAAAGCACCTTTTGCTACACCACCTTGTAAGTGTTTTTTGTATAAAGCACCTTTGTAAGAAAGGATAGCTCTTGCAGTATCAGTTGGTTGAGCACCATTGTTTAACCATTTAACAGCTGAATCTACATCTAGTTCAATTGTTGCAGGGTTAGTAATTGGATTGTAAATTCCTAATTTCTCGATGAATCTACCGTCTCTTCTTGCTCTAGCATCTGCTACTACGATGTGGAAAAAAGGTTTTCCTTTTTTACCGTGTCTTTGTAATCTAATTTTTACTGACATATTGTTGTGAATTTATGGGAACTCGTCCCTGTTAATATTTTTAAGTGTGCAAAGATAGTAAAATATTTTGTTTCAAAAAAATTTTGCCCAGTGTTTGTTATTGGAAGGTGGAACTTAAACTTTCCCTAAATAAAACAATCCGAGACAACGTTGATTTTCTTCTAAATTCAGAAATTCACCGAGATGATTTATTACTGTGTGAGAACTCCAATAACAACCTATTTGATTTGCCGTACAAGTTAAATACATATTCTGAACCGCCATCGAAGTTGCTGCAATTTCTTCCCATTCTGGAAGCAAACCACTGAAATTTACAGAAATGGTAACAACGGTGTTTGTTTTGGCAATTTTATCAGCAAAATCAAGATATTTTTTCTCTAAAAACAAGTGTTCTGGCGTCGTTGCTTTATAAATTTTCTGAATTTCTTTTGCCAGTTGCTGCTTTTCTTCTCCTCTAAAAACTCTAAATCTCCAGGGTTTTGTTTTCTTGTGATTGGGCGCAAACTGTGCAGAACTCAAGATTTCATCTAAGATTTCCTGAGAAATTTCTTCGCCAGTATAATCTTTGGGATACGTACTTTTTCTGCTTTCTATGATTTGTTTTAAAATTTCTGAATTGTTCATTTTTTTTTAAAAGCTATTAAGTTTTGGCTAAAGCCAAATGGAATGATTGATTATTACTAAGCGGACTAAAGTCCGCCCCTATTGATATTTGACAAAATTAATTAAATAATTTTTTCAATTTTTTGGTGAATTCTATTGAGAACAAATTCTTCGCCTTCGGTTTTGCCTAACATGATTTTAGCCATCGGACTTTCTTCTGAAATCGCATAAAACCGATCTCCTTCGTAAAAAAACTCGCCGAGAGAAACCGAAAGATAAAATCTGGCTTTATTGGTAATGACCAGTGAACCAAGTTTTACTCTATCCGAAGAATGATGAAGCACCTGATTCATTTTCTTTTGCATGGTTTTTAGCGCAAACATTTGTTTATCTAAGTGATAAATTTCTTCTTGCATTTCTTCCCTTATCGAATCATACTTAGAAGTTTTCTTTACTTCTCTCGTTGCTTCCAAAGTAAAATTGAGATAAAACTCCAGCGTTTTTATCTTCCCAGAAATCGTGTCTTTCACAAAATTTCTCAGTGCAGTTTTATCATAATCTTTGACCAACATCTTCATTAAAATATTCAGCGAAGATAAAATTCTCTTTTGAAATACCGAAAAATAAAAAAACGGGAAATTTCCCGTTTTTAATATTTCTAAAATTTTAAATTAAGGTTTTTCTGAAAGTTTTTTCAAATTTTGGAGCCCTTCTTCATACGATTTTCCCATCCAGTAATCCATCATTGGCTTCATAAGATTAGAAGGATATTCCATTTCTGCATCTAGCGTCCAAACCACTTTAGTAGCATTTCCTTCTTGCGTCAATACAATATCAGAAGTGGCTTCACCTTGACCTTCAAAAGCCATTTTTGTACTTTGTTTCTGATTTGGAATAAGTGCTGTGATTTCTTGGCAACCATTTCCTACATCTTTTTTATCACTTTTCCAGCAATGTTTATCGCCAATCTGACCAGAAACGCCAGAATAGGTAGATTGCAACTGCGGGTCTAATTTCATCCAAGGATTCCATTCATTAAATGCTTTCATAGAATTGAGATGTGAATACACTTTTTCTGCAGGAGCATTAATGACAATCGATTTTTCATAATGGTATTTTTCACCAATGACAAACATGGCAATCACCAAAACGGCTAGAATTGCCAAAAGAATTTTCAAAAACTTTTTCATAGTGTGAATATTTTCAGTGTTTTAACAAAGATAATAAAATGAACTAAATCAACATTTGTTATAGAAAAATGAACTAAATTTGAATAGCTAAACTCAAAAACCATGAAAAAATCTTTTTTAATAGTTGTTTGCTTATCTATATTTTCCAATATTTTAGCACAAAAAACAAATCCCATCCTATTTTTTGATCTTGGGTTAGGATACGCTAAAGAAATTAACAATTCTGGCGGCATTATACAATACGGAAGCATCAATTATGAAAAGAATAAAAATTTATTTACAGCCAGATATTCAGAGTTTAACCAATTAAGCGTAAAAGCTATCCCAATCACTCCTGTAACACCAATTCCATTCCCTTCAAGTGATTTTAAAAACACGGAAGTTGGTATTTTATACGGAAGAAGATTCATAGAAGACAATTTTGCGTACAGTTTTTCTGTAGGAATTTCTACCAACAAATATGAAATTTATAAGAAAGATGATTATGACAAAACCTATACAGAATCAAAAAATTACGCAGGTTGTCCATTTGAAATTTCTATAAAATGGTTCAAATCGGAAAAAAGTCCTTATAGAATTTATGAATTAATTCCTGTAGGCAAACCTACTGCTCTAGGGAACAGTGTAGGCTTTAAATTTTTAGGAAATATTTCTAAACATAGTTTCATGGGAATTGGGCTAGATTTTGGGATAGGTTATCATAAAGAATATTAGTATTTTTGTTAAAATTTTAGAAATGACAAATTTACTCTTACAGAAATTTAACACCCAATATAATTCAGCTCCATTTGCAGAAATAAAAGAAGAACATTACTTACCTGCATTCAAAGAACTGATAGACCAATCTTTGCAAGAAATACAAGAAATCACTCAAAATCCTGAAACGCCTACTTTCGAAAACACCATCGAAGCATTGGCTTATTCAGGCGAACAATTAGATGTGGTTTCTAATATTTTCTTTAATCTAAATTCTGCCGAAACCAATGACGAAATTCAACAAATCGCACAAGAAGTTTCGCCTTTATTGACTGAATTTGCTTCGAAAATTTCACAAAACGAACAACTTTTTTCAAGAATTAAAAAAGTTTACGACGAAAAAGACCATTATTCACTCAACGAAGAGCAAAAAATGCTTCTAGAAGAAACCTACAAAGGTTTTGTGAGAAATGGTGCATTGCTGAATGACGAAAAAAAAGAAAAACTCAAAAATATCAATATTGAGCTTTCTAAGAAATCTTTACAATTCGGACAAAATGTTTTGGCAGCGACCAATCAATATTATAAACACTTGACCAACAAAGAAGATTTAGCTGGAATTCCAGAGGCAATTCTTGCGCAGTATGAAGAAGAAGCAAAAGAAAGAAATCTAGAAGGTTATGTGATTACGCTTCAATTCCCGAGTTTACTTCCTGTACTTACCTATGCGGAAAATCGTGAGTTGAGAAAGGAATTGGCAATCGCAAACGGAAAAAAATCTTTTGACGGCGGTGAATTTGACAACCAAAACCTCATCAAAGAATTGGTACAACTTCGTCAAGAAAAAGCGCAATTGTTAGGCTACAAATCTTTTGCAGATTATGTTTTAGAAGAGAGAATGGCAAAATCTCCACAGAAAGTGTTAGAATTTTTGAATGAATTGCTAACTAAGGCAAAACCTTTTGCTCAAAAAGATGTGGAAGAGCTTTCCGTTTTAGCAAAAGCTGATGGAATTACAGAAATGCAAAGTTATGACCACGCTTATTATGCCGAAAAACTCAGAAAACAAAAATTTGATTTCAATGATGAAGAATTGAAACCTTATTTCCAGTTAGACAAAGTGCAAGAAGCGGTTTTCGGGTTAGCTGGAAAACTTTTCGGGTTAGAATTTGTAGAAACCAGTGACATTCAGAAATATCATGCTGATGTGAAAACGTACGAAATCTACGAAGGTGAAAATTTTAAAGCTTTGCTTTACGCTGATTATCATCCAAGAAAGGGAAAAAGAGCAGGAGCATGGATGACGAGTTTTAAAAATCAATACATCAAAAATGGTGAAAACCACAGACCGCATATTTCTGTAGTTTGTAATTTTACCAAACCTACCTCAGAAACACCAAGTTTACTGACTTTCAACGAAGTCACCACACTTTTCCATGAATTCGGGCATGCTTTACATGGTGTTTTGGCAAACACTCAGTATCCAAATCTTTCAGGAACTTCTGTAAAATGGGATTTTGTAGAATTGCCTTCACAATTTTTAGAAAATTACTGTTACGAACCAGAATTCTTAAAAACATTCGCGAAACATTATCAAACGGGTGAAGTTTTACCAGATGAAAAAATTCAGAAAATAGAAGATTCTAAAAACTTTATGGAAGGCTATCAAACCTTGAGACAACTCAGCTTCGGAATTTTGGACATGTCTTATCACGCCGAAAACGTAAAAGTAGAAGATGTAAAAACCTTTGAAACTGAAACCATCAAAGCGACTCAAGTTTATCCTACTCTAGCAGAAACAGCTGTTAGCACCAGTTTTTCTCACATTTTCCAAGGAGGATATTCGGCTGGATATTATTCTTACAAGTGGGCAGAAGTATTAGATGCAGATGCTTTTCAATATTTCAAAGAAAACGGGGTCTTTGACCCTTTAATTTCTAAAAAATTTAAAACGTTGCTCGAAAGTGGCGGAACAAAAGACCCAATGGAATTGTATAAAAATTTCAGAGGAAGCGAACCGAAAGTAGAAAGTTTATTGAAAAGAGCTTTTGGTTAATGGAAAGTTGAAAATTGAAAATTGAAAATGACAACCCATCTAAAATTTAAAATCTAAAATTTGAAAAATCTTTGCCCTTGTTGTTCAGGAAAATTATACGAAGAATGTTGCGAGCCGTTTCATTCTAAAAAAGAGTTTCCCAAAACTGCGGAAGAACTGATGCGTTCTCGTTATGCTGCATTTGCCATTCCGAATGGTGAATATTTATGGCAAACCACATTGCCCAGCAAAAGAAAATTCCATGACAAAAGTGAATTGGAAGCTTGGGGAAAAGAAAACACTTGGACAAAACTGGAAATCATCAATTCCAGCGAAAAAGAAGTAGAATTTAAGGCGTATTTCACAGATAAATTCGGGAAAGAAAACATTCATCATGAGTTATCCACTTTTAAAAAGGTAGATAAAAAATGGTATTATGTTTCAGGGAAATTTTTAGATTAAAGCAAACCTTTTTTCTTCTTTTGTCTCAAAACATAGAGATAAAGGCTTTCTACTTTTTTCCTTGCCCAATCTGTTTTTCGCAAGAATTTAAGCGAAGAGTTAATGCTTGGATTTTCGTTGAAACATCGGATTTTTATTTTTTTCCCAGTTCTTCGAAACCATTATAATAGTCTACCAATTCTTCTAGAATGGTATCTAATCTTTTCCCGTGTAAAGGATCTTTAGAAGTCTGTTCCATGTAAGTGGTAAAATTATCAATTTTATGATGAAAAACAGAAATTTCTCAAAAACTTATTTCTTACCTTTGAATATTAATTTATTTCAATGAAAAAATCCGTTATTACTTTTTTCTTATTGCTTATGTCAATTGTAATATTTGCGCAAGACTTTGCTAATTTTTCTAAATACGAACAAGATAATTTGAAAATAAAGTCTCAAAATACAAAACCTGAAGCTGTTTTTATGGGAGATTCTATTACAGAAGGATGGGTTTCTACTGATCCAAAATTTTTCACAGATCATAACTTTATTGGAAGAGGGATTTCTGGACAAGTAACTTCGCAAATGTTAATAAGATTTAGAGAAGATGTGATTAATCTTGGTCCGAAAAAAGTAATCATTCTGGCTGGAATTAATGACATTGCTGAAAACCAAGGGAAAATTTCTCATGAAAAAATTTTAGGAAATATTATTTCTATGGTAGAATTAGCCAAAGCTAATAAGATAAAAGTAGTGCTTTGTTCTGTACTTCCAGCATATGATTTTTGGTGGAGAGCAGGTTTACAGCCTGCAGAAAAAGTAGTAGCATTTAATAAATTATTAAAAAATTACGCCAAAAAAAATAAAATTCCTTATGTAGAATATTTTGATGAGATGAAGGACGAAAGAAATGGTTTGCCCAAATTATATGCGGATGACGAAGTTCACCCTAATCTCAATGGTTACAAAAAAATGGAGGAAATTCTTATGGAAATTTTAAAAAAATAAATCCCGAAAATTTCGGGATTTTTTATTTTAAAAATTTATTTTAAAGTATAATTTCAAAAAAAGATTAGAAATTAGTGACCAGAGTTACCATCAATTCCGTGTGCATGTCCATGAGCTAGTTCTTCTTCAGTAGCTTCTCTATGATCTACGATTTCTACATCGAAATATAAAGTTTTACCAGCCATTGGATGATTAAGGTCTGCTACTACAACTTCTGGAGTAACTTCTACCACTACTGCTTGGAAATTATTTCCTTGATTATCTGAAAGTGGAAGAATTGCACCAACTGGTGGCATTCCTGATTCATTGAACATTTCTAAAGGCAATTGTGCTACTGCTTGAGGATTTCTTTCGCCGTAACCTTCTGCTGGCAAAATAGTAAAAGAAGCTTTATCGCCAGAAGTTAATCCTTTGATGCTTTCTTCAAATTTTGGAATCATCATTCCAACACCGTATAAAAAAGTAAGCGGATTTCCCGCATCTGATTTTTCTACAAGAACTTTTTCGTTATTCTCTCCATCTGTGTGAAGAACGTAGTTGAGTGCAACTACTTGTTGGTTGTCTATTGTCATAATATTTTATTTTTTAGAGAATGCTCTCATTTTATTCTATTGGTGTCAATTTTCTTGCCTTTGGAGAAAATAAAACTTTTAACTGCCAAATTGACCTGTTTTTAATAAAACTATCTAAATTGAACCAATAAATCTTTCAAAAAAATTAATTCTTTAGAATTCGACCAAAAAAGTTCTTTTCTATCAATTATTGTGATATTTCTTTTGATTTTACCGCTTCATTTCTAGCTTTTGCAAGCATAGGAATAGAAATAAGTCCCATTACTAGCATAATTACCAATTGCATGGTATGAGAAATAAAAGCATAGCTTAATCCTACTTCACCTCCCAATTTAGCATCTTTTCCCATAGAAAGAAATAGGGCAGAAATACCTAATTTCATAGCTAGGTGAAATGCTCCAATTCCTCCAGAAGCGGGAACCATCATTCCTAATGTTCCTACTACAATTAAGAAAAATCCGTCTGCAAATGTAAAACTTGAAGTTTCTGGCAATGCGAAACACACTAAATACGCTGCCAAATAATAAGAAATCCAAATCGCGATAGATAATATAATAAATTTACCTTTTTGCTTGAGTTTGAAAATGGTAGTTAACCCATGAAAAATCCCTTCTACAAATTCAATCACCTTTCCAATGAGAGGAAGATGGGTAAACTTGTCTTTGAATTTAAAAAAAATGAAAGTTCCTATAACCAAAACTGCGATTCCGCCAATGATATAGGTAGGATTTATTTTAATTCCAGATTTTTGGTAAAAAGTAATAATAGCGTCTTCTTTAAAAACCACTGTAAGAACCAAAAATCCTAACATACAGAATAAATCTACTACTCTTTCTAAAATAATGGTTCCGAAAGATTTATCTACGGGTACTTTTTCTACGCCATATAAAGCAGTAGAACGCGCTAATTCACCACTTCTAGGAATGGTAAGATTCATGAGATACCCGAAAGAAATCGTCCACAATGAATTAGAATTAGAAATCTGGTAACCCATAGGTTCTAATAGTAAATTCCAACGAACAGCTCTGAACCAATAGGCTAATAAACCAAAAATCATAGCAGCAAAAACCCAAAGATAATTGGCTTTAGCTAAAGAGGCTTTGATATTTGTAAAATCTAATCCTTTTAATGCGAACCACATAAAAAGGGCTGCAAAAGCAATAGATACCAGTATCGTAGAAACTGTTTTAAGAGACGATGATTTTTTTTGATTTTCCAAAAGAATAGCGATTAAGTAAGAAGATTGGTTTTTTCGTCTGGGAAAATAATTTTCGGCTGAAAGTTTTGTACTTCCTCTACAGACATTTGTGCATAAGAAATAATGATGATTACATCTCCTTTTTGCACTTTTCTAGCGGCTGGTCCATTAAGACAAATTTCACCAGATTTTCTTTTACCTTTTATAACATAAGTATCAAAACGTTCGCCATTATTTACATTTACGATGTAAACTCTCTCTCCTACCACTAAACCTGCGGCATCAATAAGGTCTTCATCTACTGTAATACTGCCGATGTAATTAAGGTCAGAAGCAGTAACCGTAACACGATGAATTTTTGATTTAAAAACTTCTATTAACATGGCGCAAATTTAAAATAAATTAATTGATTAGTAAAGAATTATCTGAGATTTAAACAAATATAATATTTCGCCAAATTCCCTTTAAAAAAAGACATTTTAGCAGATAAACAAGTTAAACATTATATTTAATTACAAAAAAGAGGAAAAAAAATATCAAATTAACAAATTCATAATTTAGAAATTCATTAAACGCTTATTTAAAAAACACTCTATTCAAAGCATATAAAAAGAATTTCAATGCTCGGAAAAGCCTATTTCTTGTAATAGATAAGAATTATCATTTTCTCGTTAATTTATAGAAAAAACTATAATTATTATTAATATTGTGAAAAAAATTTGCACAATATGAAAATTGTTATATATTTGTCTTACGTAACAAATTAACAATTAATATTTATAACTATGAACAAGTCTGAATTAATCGACGCAATGGCAAAAGATGCCGGTATTACTAAAGTTGCTGCTAAAGCTGCTCTTGAGTCTTTCGTTGCTAACGTAACTGCTACTCTTAAGAAAAAAGATGGTAAAGTTGCTTTAGTTGGTTTTGGTACTTTCTCAGTAGCTGAAAGAGCTGCAAGACAAGGTATTAACCCTGCTACTAAAAAACCAATCAAAATTGCTGCAAAAAAAGTTGCAAAATTCAAAGCTGGTGCTGATTTAGCTGCTGCTGTATCTGGTGCTAAAAAGAAATAATTCAAATTATTCAAAAGAATTAAAGCCTCACCTTTCGGTGAGGCTTTTCTTATGGAGCTAATCTTGAGATTTTCCAATCGTAATTTTCATCAAGCTCATAGATAATTCTATCATGCAAACGATTAGGCCTTCCTTGCCAAAACTCTATCTGATAAGGTTTTGCAATAAATCCTCCCCAGTTTTTAGGTCTAGGAATTTCTTTTCCCTCGTATTCTTTTTCTAATGCTGCCAATTTATCTTCTAAATATTCACGATTGGGAATTACAGAACTCTGCGGAGAAACTGCTGCACCTAATTGACTTCCTCTTGGTCTTGAACCGAAATAACCATCACTTAAATTCTCGGCCACTTTTTCTAAATCCGCTTTTATGATAATCTGCCTTTCTAAACCTGGCCAAAAAAAGTGAAGACAAGCCTTATTATTTTTTTGAAGAGCTTTTCCTTTTTTGCTATCATAATTGGTGTAAAAAATAAAACCTTCCCAAGTATAAGCCTTTAGCAAAACCATTCTGGTTCTAGGGCAACCATCATCTTCTACCGTAGAAATCGCCATCGCATTGGCTTCAGAAACAGAAGGACTTTCTTCTGCATCTAGAAACCAATCTCTAAACATTTCGATAGGATTTTCTTTAATTTCGCTTTCTAATAATTGTGACTTATCGTATACTTTTCTTTTATCATGAAGATTTTCCATCAAAATTTTTTTTTAAATTTGAGTAATGAATAATTCTTACAAAGGTAAAATTTTAATTTCTACACCTGATATTTCAGGTGATATATTTTCTCGCTCCGTAGTGTTAATTATAGAGCATGATGCTCATGGTGCTTTTGGATTTATTTTAAATAAAAAAAATTACTTCTTGAGCGATAACATGAAGCATTTAATAGGACATGAAATTGACGTTTATGAAGGTGGACCTGTAGAAAATGACCGAGTATTTTTTTTGGTTAAAGGAAAACCTATTACTTCTGAATATTTACCAATAGATGAAAATTTCTATCTTACAGAACAGCAAGAAGAAATCGTTTCTGCTATGGTGAACCAAGACCTCAGCAAAGAAGAACTCAAAATATTCACAGGTTATTCTGGATGGAGTCCTTACCAATTAGACCAAGAAGTTCAAAATAAAATGTGGACAGTGGTAGACCTTTTTCAATTGGATTACACCTCGCCAAACGATCATACCCTTTGGAAAAAAATCATGCAAAATCTAGGCGGAGATTATTTGCTTTGGGCCAATTCTCCAGAAGATGTGAGCTTGAATTAGGCTGAGGTAAAGGTAAAGGTAGAGGTAAAAGTTGAGGCAGAATATTTAACAAAAATTTAGGATTTCCTTTAGAAATAATTATCGCTTAAACTGAGTTTTTATCTAAACTCTCAATAAAAGAACTCGGTAATGGACCTTACAAAAGGTTGATTGCCGAGTTCGTCAATTTTATGCGAAACTATTGCTCCAAGATTCTACCATTGCAGAGAATCTCTCGTTGCCAAATTCTTTATTTCTAATTTTTGATACTGAGAAAACTCCTTTTTCATCAGAAATTACGAGAATTTCTTCTGCTTTTTGTGTTTCGAAAGCACTTAATTCTGCTTCTTCGATGATGACAAAAGCATTTTTATGGAGGAAAGTCACGAAATTTTCCATTAACGGAGAAATATAAGCACCTTCTGATTGTTTCGGGATTTTAATGGTATTTTCTTCTAATAATAAGAGGTTTCCAGAGATGGTTCTCGCTACTCTTTTATCTGGATTGAGCAAAATTACATCGTCTAAATCATTTTCAGCAGCGTAGATTTCTGCATAAATATTTTCTGGCGAATGCGTTCTAATATTGCTCAAAATATTGGTATTTACTGAAATTTCTTTAAGCAAATCTATTTCAATATTTTCATGAATAGACAGTACATTTAAATCAGCATTCAACTCAAAATAATATTGCACTGGCGTTCTAGAAGAAAGCACATCTTCTCTGTTTCTAAACGCCATAAAAGTAATCACTCCCAGTTCTAAATTATTTTCAGAAATGGATTTATTAAAGGTTTCTGTGAAAAATTCAAGGGTAAAAGAAAGTGGAATATTCATTCTCATTTTTCGCATAGAAGCCATCAAAAAAAAGTAGCATTCTTCTGCCATAATCAACTGATGATTTTTAACAAAAAAATGAACTTTTACAGCATCGCCATTTAAAAATGCGTTATTCTGAAGTACTATTTCCTGTGTTTTTTGTCCGTTTAGGTAAATCATGTTGTAATGATTTTAGTTATGAAAATTGCAAAAAAAATGATAACTGAAATTTCAATTATCAATCTTTTTACTTGGGTTGAAAGATTAAGCTGCGCCTAGTTTGATTTGTAGATTTTCGATGAGATTATCCCAATATAATCTGGTTTCCTCTTCATCTCCTTTTTCGCAGAAATCGGTGATATTAAGAGAAAGGTCATTGGTAATTTCATCAATGATAATAGTCATTTCGAAGAAATATTTTGTTCCTTCGTCCTCTTCCCAACGGAAACGCACAAAAGATTCAGGTTTATATCTGATTAATGTCGCTTTTTCTGCGGGACCACCATTCCAACTGAAATAAAAGTCATCACCTCTTTCTACTGCTTCATCTGCAAACCATTCTGAAAGGCCTTCTGCAGTTGCCATATATTCATACAAAATCTCTGAAAGACAATGCATTGTATATTCAAACTGTACCTTATGTTTCGTCATATTTTTACCATTTTTGGTGTCGCAATATATAAATTAATTTTATATATCTGCAACTATTTTTCGATAAAATCAATAATTTTTATATGAGTTTTCGCATAAAAAAAAGAGTTTTAAAAATTTAAAACCCTTTTTTTGTTTATTCTTCATTTAAAGCTTCTAAAATAATTTCGCAGCCTTTTTTAATCTCTTCTTTACTAATGGTTAACGGTGGAGAAATCCTCATAAATTCATTTCGGTAGAGTTGCCAAAAAACAATGAGTCCTTTTTCCATACAACGCTTCGCTACTTCTAATGTATACTCTGGAGATTCTAATTCTACTGCGAGCATTAAACCTCTTCCGTTTACTTTTTTAATTTTTGGGTGAACCAACAATTCTCTGAACAGTTTTTCTTTTTCTTCTACTTCATTCATTAAACTACTCTCTAAAACTTCTTTTAAAGTTGCATAACTCGCCGCTGCAATGAGAGGATTTCCTCCAAAAGTAGTAATGTGTCCTAGTTTAGGTGAATGCTGAAGCGATTTCATTATTTCTGCTGAACTCATAAATGCGCCAACTGGAACTCCGCCTCCCATTCCTTTTCCCATCACAAGAATATCTGGAACCATATCATAATGCTCGAAAGAAAACAATTTGCCTGTTCTTCCAAAACCTGGCTGAATTTCGTCAAGGATTAATAATACGCCAACTTCCTCACATCTTTTTTTCAAATTTTTGAAATAATTTTGAGAAGGCGTCAAAAAACCAGCCGCTCCTTGAATCGTTTCTGCGATTACACAAGCTGTTTTTTCGGTAATTTTAGAAAATTCTTCTTCGTTATTAAATTCAATGAAAGAAATCATCGGCAACAAAGGACGAAATTCTCTCTTGTGAAATTCATTCCCAGAAACCGACAAAGCTCCATGAGTATTGCCATGATAAGAATTTTTCATGGAAATAATTTCTTCTCTTCCTGTGTATCTTTTTGCTAATTTCAGTGCTCCATCAATCGCTTCTGCACCAGAATTTACCAAATAGGTAACTTCCAAAGGTTCTGGAGTCGCTTCTACTAAAAGCCTGCATAGTTCCACTGGTTTTTCCTGAGCATATTCTCCGTAAACCATTACGTGAAGATATTTATTTGCCTGTTCTTTAATTGCATTCACCACTTTAGGATGAGAATGCCCCAAAGTATTCGCAGAAACTCCCGCTACAAAATCTAAATAAGCTCTACCATCTTTTCCATAAATATAACTTCCTTCTGCTTTTTCTACTTCGAAACCTGCTGCATAAGGTGTAGTTTGTGCTTGATATTTGAAAAATTCTTGTTTCATTTTGCAAAGATAAAGAAGATAAAAGTTGGAAGATGGAAGTTTTTAAAAAAAATTTCAAAGAAAAAGTCGGAATCTGTATTCCGACTTTTCAATTTATAATTTTCTATCTCTTTTAATGGTTTTTGGTTTTTTCTTGGCTTCTTCTTTTTTACGAAGTTCTTCCGCTTTTTGGTACAGCGTATCATCTGTCTCGTATTTCACTTCTTCATAATTCGGTGTGTCTAAGAAAATATCTTCCCATTTCCTTGGTCGGTCTTTGGTATTCCAATTAAAATCTGTGAATTTTCGTTTCTCAGGAGCAATCATACTCATCGGGTAAATATCAGAATTGGCTCCAATATTACAAGAGAGAATCTGAATTTTTCTTTCTTCAAAAAGTGCTTCAATTTGTCCGCAAGTAGAAAGCGCAATACCGATTCTATCTATTTTTTTGGTCTGCGCATCTTCAGAATCTGCATAAGTAATGGCTTGAGCATTCCCTGTTACTTTGGCAATTTTAATTTCGTTGTTTTGATAAAAAACGGTCATTAAATTCCCTTTCACTTGATTAAACTCGTCTTTCAGCGTGAGAGAATCTGCTTTAGAAATTGCAAATGCATTTCCAATGACTTTTAGAGAATCTATATTTTGTTCGGTTGTGTTGAAATATGCTTCAATTTTATCTCCAGAAATTTGTTTTTCTCCACTCCAGAAAAGCGGTTTCACATTGAGGTGAAGAATACCATCAGTTTCATTAAAACTTAAAGAATCTGCTCTACCTTGCGCTTTGGTCATGAACAATCTTACCTTTTTATAGCCACGAAGGAAACTTTTTTTCTTTTGGGTAGAATCTAATTTTTGGTAACTTAAAAATCTTTCTGCAGCGATGTAAGCTGTATCTTGATTCATGATTTTTACCGCATAAGGTTTTTGGGTAATCATCGCCGAATCTATTTTTTCGTAGATTTCTCCGTAACCACCGATGATGTAACGATTTTCTTTCGGATCGTCTAATCTTACATTTCCTTCTGCTTTACCAAAACCTGTGAGTTGATTAAAAAACATTTTATCTCCTTTCAGAATTTTACCATTGTAATAAATTCTAGAATTTTTATTGAGAAACACTTGTTTTTCGTTCATGAGATACTTCCCATTTTCCGTGTAGACGTAATTAGAAGGTTTCTCTTTATTGATAATGGTTGTAGGTCCGAAAAATTCTGCAATATTGGTATTTTGATAATGTTTGATGTTTTTTCCTTCTACTCTATATTGGGCATTATCAATAGTGTAATTATTGGTAAATTCATTGGTTTTAGAATCAATGAAATAAGTAGCAGATTGCGTCCACATGGTATTTCTTCCATCATTAATGGTTCCCCCAGAATTGAAATAAGCGGTATTTTTTACTCTATCATAATACAAAACATCTGTAGAAATGGTTTGTTTCGCATCAGTAAGCACCACTTTTCCACGGGCAATTCCTCGCTGAGTATTTCCGTCATACTCCATTTCGTTTGAGGTAATTCTGTTTCCGTCTGAAGTAACAAGCAAAACGTTTCCAATGGCTTTAGCAAAATTTTCTTTTTCGTAGAAAATCACTCGATCTGCAGTTAACATGGCACCTTGATGTTCGAACTGAACATTTCCTGTGAAGAAAGGATTTCCTCCGTAAATGTCTGGTTTTCTTTCGAATAAATCTGAGTGAATGAAACGTACTTTTTGACCGGGCTGAACCGCTACATTGGTTTCTTTTTTGAAATAAGGGTCTTTTACTAAAGGTTCTTTGGAATTGAGTTTATCAATCTGCGAAAAACCTAAAGCATAAATAAAAATGAAGAGTACGAAAAGGATTTTTTTCATTATTTTTTTTTGTGTCCGTAAAAATATAATGAATGATTGTCAATTTTCACGCCAAACGCTTCTTCTATGGACTGTTTGATGCCCTGAATTCTAGGGTCGCAAAATTCTATAATTTCTTCAATCTCTTTGTCTGAACCATCTTTGTAAATCACTAAATGGTCATGTTGTTTATCAAAATAAGATTTTTCGTAAGAAGACGAAGAGAGTGTCTTTTCGCCGAATTGGTGTTTACGAATCAAGCCTGCATCTAGAAAAATTTCTATAGTATTATAGATGGTTGCCTTAGAAACATGATATTTTTTATTAATCATGATGAGATATAAATCATCTACATTAAAGTGATGATCCATATTATAAATCTCTTCTAAAATGGCATATCTTTCTGGAGTGTTTCTGTAGGCTTTATCTTGTAAATATTGCTTCAGAACATCTTTTATTACACCTATATTTTTTTCTTTTTGAGTAGCTTCCATTGTTTTAATTGAAAAGCAAATTTATTAATTTTTAACTAATAAAAGGTAAATTATAATGAGAGACAAAATCTAAAAACCTCAATTGCTTGAGGTTTTCATTTTAAATTAAGAATCGTAACGTCTAAACTCTTCTAAAATAATTTTTTTCTCTCTTATCGGGTTGTTGATGAGCGGTACAGATTCTACCAAAACATTATGTGGTGCCAAACCGTACGCTTTGAAATCACTACTACCGATATATTTCACGAAATTATAGATATTCAAGGTGATTTTTTCTTTTACCGTCAATAAGAAGTCATTGATATAAACGTTATCAATAATCACATATTTTAAATCTGGCGGAATATTATGATTTCTAAGAGAAGGGTGACTACTTCTATCTGGAATAATACCTTCTTTCATCATATCAAACAACACTTGATTGAAATAATCATTGATTTTTCTATCAATTTTGAATCCTAAAAGGAAATTCACCTTATACACCGTTCCTGGCATTACCTCATCAATAGAATATTTATAGGTAAAAGGATCTTCTTGATTGATGATATTTAAAATAAAATAATGGTCTGCTCTTTTTGGCTGAGATCGCATGATGGAGTAAATAATTTTAGATTCTACCTCATCATCTCTTTTCGCACGGCTTAAGAAAGCAAGATTGGTCGCATATTTAGGAATAGACTCATCTAGTTTAATATCTTTAATTGTAGAAACATAATCTTTCAGTTTTACAAACTTGATAAAATTCTGCTTAATCATTCTACCATTATACCAAGCATACATACAAACTGCCACAAAACCTGCTAAGAAAACGGTAATCCAACCACCTTCGAAAAATTTAATGATATTGGCACTGAAAAATCCTATTTCTATAGACAAATAAACCAATGCAAAAATTCCTATAAAAAGTTTATTCACTCTATTTCTCCACAACCATGCAATCAATAAGATGGTAGTCATCATCATGGTAACCGTAATAGATAAACCATACGCTGCTTCCATATGTACAGATTCTTTGAAATAGAATACTACAATAAGACAGAAAATAAGTAAACCCCAATTAATTCTTGGAATATACATTTGACCTTTTAAACCAGAAGGATATTGAATCTGTTGGAACGGCCAAAAATTAAGAGACATCGCTTCTGAAAAAATAGTAAACGAACCTGTAATTAATGCTTGAGAAGCAATAATTGCCGCTGCAGTTGCTAAAATTACTGCTGGAATAATTAAATAATGTGGTAACATTCCGAAGAAAGGATTTGTTCCTGTAAAAACCATTCCGTAGTTATTTAGTAACCACGCACCTTGACCTAAATAGTTTAGAATCAACATGATTTTTACAAAAACCCAACTTACTCTGATATTTTTATAACCGCAGTGTCCTAAATCTGAATACAAAGCTTCTGCTCCTGTAGTACAAAGAAATACCGCTCCTAAAATAAGAATCGCACTAGGAGAAGTTACGATTAATTTATAGGCGTAATAAGGATTAAATGATTTTACAATTTCTGGATGTTCCATTAAATTCACCACACCGAATCCTCCTAAAAACAAGAACCAAATCACCATCACTGGTCCGAAAAACTTTCCAATAAAACTGGTTCCAAATTGTTGAACAACGAAGATAATGACCAGAATCACAGAAGTCATTGCTAGAATAGAATTGATTCCTAAATCTAATCCTTTGATTTGCTTAAGACCTTCTATAGAAGCCATTACCGTAAGAGAAGGTGTGATTACCCCATCTGCAATTAACGCAGACGCTCCTATAATTGCAACGAGATACAACCATTTTGTTTTCATTTTTTTAACCAAAGAAAACAATGCTAAAATCCCACCTTCCCCTTTGTTATCCGCTCTAAGGGAAATAAGAACATATTTGATAGTGGTTTGTAGCGTGAGCGTCCAAATAATACAAGAAAGTGCTCCTTCTATATATTCTTCAGAAATCATTTTAGCTTCTTTTCCAGATTTAATGATGGCACTCATTACATAAAGTGGTGAGGTACCAATATCTCCGAAAACAATTCCTAATGAAACTAAAACTCCTATGAAAGTTAATTTTTTGGTGTCAAAATGATGACCTCCAGCTAAAACGTCTGACATTTTTCAAGTTTAAAAATAAATGCAAATTTAATCTAATTTCTAAAGGAAATACTTTTTCCTAAGAAAATTTTACATGAAATTAAAAAAGCGCAACCAAAAATGTTTGCGCTTTTTTAAAATATGATTAAAGTTTTAAGATTTTACGTATAAAACGTTTTTAATCTCTTGTTTTACTTTTTCTAATTTCGGGAACCACTCTGCAAATAATGCTGCCGAATATGGAGCAGGAGCATCTGGAGTTGTAATTCTCTTAATTGGCGCATCTAAATAATCAAATGCTTTTTGCTGAACCATGTAAGTAATTTCTGAAGCTACAGAACCAAATGGCCATGCTTCTTCTAAAACTACTAATCTATTGGTTTTTTTCACAGAATTAAGAACTGTCTCATAATCTAGCGGACGAATTGTTCTTAAGTCTATTACTTCTACAGAAATTCCTTCTTGCTCTAAATCAGCTGCTGCTTGCATTGCTAATTTTAAGATTTTACCAAAAGAAACCAAAGTTACATCTTTACCTTCTTTTTTGATATCAGCTTTACCAATTGGGATGTAATATTCTTCTTCTGGAATTTCCATTTTGTCTCCGTACATCTGTTCAGATTCCATGAAAATTACAGGGTCATTATCTCTAATTGCAGATTTTAATAATCCTTTTGCATCATATGGATTAGAAGGAACAATTACTTTGAGACCAGGACAATTTGCATACCAACTTTCAAAAGCTTGAGAGTGTGTAGCTCCTAACTGACCTGCAGAAGCAGTAGGCCCTCTAAAAACGATTGGCACATTCCACTGTCCACCACTCATTTGATACATTTTCGCTGCATTAGAAATAATTTGGTCAATAGCCACCATAGAGAAGTTAAAAGTCATAAACTCTACTATAGGTCTATTTCCGTTCATTGCAGCTCCTACAGAAATCCCAGCAAAACCTAATTCTGCAATGGGTGCATCTATTACTCTTTTTGGACCAAATTCTGCTAACATTCCTTTTGAAGCTTTGTAAGCTCCGTTATATTCTGCTACTTCTTCGCCAATGAGATATATCGATTCGTCTTTACGCATTTCTTCGCTCATTGCTTCACAGATAGCCTCACGAAATTGTACTTCTTTCATTTTGATTAATTTGTTGAGTTGCAAATTTAAGGAATTTTTATCAAACTATTATGTATCAATTATTACTTTAGTCAACAAATAAAAAAGACACATCTTTTAGGACGTGTCTCGTTTGTTTTATCTCTAAAATAGATTAATCTACTTTATGCCAAGTTTGGTTTCTACCGATTAATGAGATTCCTACGTAACCTCTTACATTCAGTTTATCACCACTTCTGGTTACAGTACAATTGTACGTTTTTCCTTTTTTAGGATCTGTAATAGTTCCATCAGTAAATTCTGAACCATCTTTCTTTAAACCTCTGATGATTTCTAAACCAACTAATGGCTTATTTTTTCTATCATCTGTACATTTTACACAGTTGTTATTTTCTGGTTTTTGTAATAACTGTACAATTTTGCCATAATATTTACCGTCTGATTTTTTGAAAATTTCTACGATAGATTTAGGCTTCCCTGTTTCATCATCAATTGTTTTCCATTTCCCTTCTATTTGAGCATATGAAAGAACACTGAAGAATAAAGCGAAAAATGCGAATGCTAATTTTTTCATGTTTCTAATTTTAAATTTTTGCTAAAAGTAAATATTTTTTATTAAACAACAAATTTATTGTTATTCTTATCATACTAATAACAAAGCAGGTG
>Ga0209599_10000606_pt1 | contig 22143 bp, 23 predicted proteins | sample Shrwel_input2_FT_FD_187534 | JGI IMG/M metagenome (GOLD analysis project Ga0209599, IMG submission 187534) | Subsurface microbial communities from deep shales in Ohio, USA - Utica-3 well 1 S input2 FT (SPAdes) (version 2) ... | reverse complement strand
AGTCGGGCGAAATCAACAAGATTTACGCCAAGTGGTTTACCAGCCCGATTCCGCCGAAAAACGTCAACCTGAACCTGCCGATGAATGCCCAGCTGCAGGACGCCATCAAGAACCCGAACGACAAGGGCATCTGACCCTACCTGGCGGTGTGCGCACCCCCCGCGCCACACCGCCCGGTGACCCCGGCAACCCTTCCCCCGTTGGCCCGCCTGTCGCGTTCGCCCCAGCCCCGACGGGGGCTTGCTTCACCTTGAGCAAACAAACCATTGAAGCAGCAGCGGTTTCCCCGCCGGACCAACATGGCGCGGGTTTTGCTGGACGATAGGCATGCACCCCTGCCACCCCCACGCCCCCGATCTGGCCACCCTGGCCCAGTCTGACCAGCCCGCCGGCTGGCTGGCCGGCTTTGTCGCCCGCGATTACCCCAAGGGCTATTTACTGGCCAGCCCCGGCGAACGCCGCGATCAGGTGTTTGTGGTCAAATCTGGCCGGCTGCGGGTGTATCTGGCCGGGGAAAACCGCGACCTCAGCCTGAGTTTTCTGGAAGCCGGCGATGTGTACACCACCCACACCCCCACTTACGTGGAAACCGTGACGCCCAGCGTGCTGTGGTGCATCGACACCGCCGACTTTGCCCGCCAGCTGGCGGTAGACCCTTCATTCACCCCAGTGATGATGCGCGTGCTGGGCCGGCTGCTGCGCAATGCGGTGACGCTGATTGACGATCTGGCGTTTCGCGAGGTGCCGGCCCGGCTGGCGCGGTTTTTACTCGGTTTGGTCGATCGACGGGGCCAGCCGCATCCGCAAGGCTGGCTGATTCCGCTGGAGCTGGGCACCGAAGACATTGCCAGCCTGCTGGGCAGCACCCGGCAAACCGTGTCGCTGCTGCTGAATCAGTGGGTGCGCGATGGCATTCTGGCGCGGCCAGGCCGCCGGCAATTGCTGGTGCTGTCGCGTCAGGCGCTGGCCGATTTGTCAGCCAGCTGACGGACGCCGGCACTGGGGCCAGGGTAAAGTGGGGCCAACCCACTGAACCAGGAGAAGCACCATGTCCCAGTCGTCCAGTTGCGCCTGCCGCCAACCCGCCGCCCCCGACCGTTACGTCAGCTTCAAGGATATTGATTGCGACGGCAATGCCCGCCGGATCATGGACTGCATCGCCCGCCACATTGCCATCCCGGAACGCAACAACGCCTTTTGGGAATACTTCATGAAAAAACGTGAGGGCGGCACCGGGCCAAAACCGGATGACCTGTTCCTGATTCACTGCAATATCAACCAGGTGCGCGAACTGTTTGAAACCTGGGATGACCAGCAGGCGCTGGAATGGCTGATGCAGCTGGAAGAAGAGTGCTGCTGACCCGAACCGGGTGAGAGGGGGCGGGCAAGCCCGCGCTGAACGCGGGCCGGGGCCCGTTTGAGCCCCTCGCCCAGGCTTACGCCTTCAGCAACTTCTCGATCTGCGCATGCAGTTCGTTAAAATCCGGCTCACCCAGATAGCGCTTGACCACCTTGCCGTTCTTGTCGATCAGGATGGAGGTTGGCGTCAGGCGGATTTCACCAAACGCCTTGGCCATGCTGCCCTGATTGTCCAGGGTGACGAAAAACGGCAGCTTGTGCGCGCTGGCGTATTCGCGGACAAACTCCGGCGGATCGTAGCTCATGGCCACGGCCACGGTCTGGTAGCCCTGGCTGGCGTATTTCTGGTGAGTGTCCACCAGTTGCGGCATTTCCTTGATGCAGCCCGAGCAGCTGGTGGCCCAGAAATTCACCAGCACCACCTTGCCGCGCAGCTGTTCCATCGAGCTGGCTTCGCCCGCCAGCGAGCTGAACGCCAGCTGCGGAGCCTGGTCGCTGCCGCCCCCGCGCAACCATGCGCCCGCGCCCAGAACCCCCGCCAGCACGGCGACGATCATGACCCATTTTTTCATGCTGTTAACCCCTGAAAATAATGCCGGCCCGGCATACCACACCGGTCAGTCCGGTTGACCCGCCTGCTGGCCGGACGTTCCCTGTCGGGAGGATTTTACCCGCTTGGCGCGGGGGCAGGCGGGAATGGCGCAGAAACCGGCCCCCACCTTAGGCGGGGGTGCCCGGTTCGATCATGGATTCCAGCATGCTTCTGGCTTCGCCTTCGATCACGATGGCTTTGTTCTGTTTTTCATCAAACAGCACAAAGGTGATGTCAGCTTCGGACACCACCGTGCTCATGTCGTCCAGGGTGATGCGCTGGTGGATGATGGCGCTGCGGTTGGACAGCGAGCTGACCCCGGTATGCACAATCAGCTGCTCGTTCATGAAGGCCGGGCGACGGTAGTTGATGTTGATGTTGACCACCACAAACGCCAGGCCAGACTGCACAAACCAGTCCAGGCCATGGGTGGCTTCAAAATAGGCCCAGCGGGCTTCTTCCAGAAACTCCAGGTAGCGGGCGTTGTTAACGTGGCCATACAGGTCGAGGTGATAGCCACGGACTTTGATCGGGGTGTGATGCATGACAGCGCTCCGGTTAAGCGCGGCGAACAAAACCCAGCGCAGCGTAGCGGTCCTGGCCAAGCACGCGGCCACAGACAGTACGGGCAGCCAGGAAGGTTTTGTTAGCCGATCCAAGGAAAAAATGGCGTAAAAACAGGCAGAGTAACAACGTCACCTGCCTGCAGGATGCCTGGCCTTCTCAGTTTAAAACAAATGTATGCTTCAAGTATGCTGATCCGGCCACAAAAACCGTTTCAGGCATCCTTGCCGTCATCGTCGCCGTCCAGATCCAGCTCGGCAAAGGCTTCGCGCTCCAGCGGCTCGCTCACCAGGTCGGTCAGCACCGAGTGGACTTCCACGTCAAACCATTGCTGAAACAGGTTGGGCGTGCGTTTTTCCGGCCACAGGGTGTCGTCTTCGCACCAGTCGGCCAGTTCAGCGTCAAAAATACTGCGCCAGTGGCTGCGGATAAACTCGCGGGCGTCTTCAAAATCTTCTGCTGGCGGAATCAGCAGGGCATTGCAGTCCTGACGCAGCGCGTGCAGGGTCAGGGTTTCATCTTGTTCAAACGGCAGGCTGTTGAGCCAGTCAAAAAATGGCTGTTTCGGTTTTACAATGGCTACGCTGCGATTCACTTCATACATGGCAGATCTCCGAGGCAGGGGTATTCCAATGGGCATGAAAGCCGACAAGGCCGCCCGAAAGGGGCGGCCAGGCGGAATTCGCACGGCGAACGTCTCTGGTGTAACACCCTACAGCACGCGGTACAAGTCCTGTCGGGGTGCGGTGCCAGAGCCTAGCGGCGCTTATTCTGCGGCGAGCTGGTTCTCACGGGTAAAAGTCCAGGTGCGCACAATGCGCAAATAATCAAAATCGCGTTTCAGCGCTTCCGGAAAGGCCGCGTATGGGGCGGCCAGTTTGACAATGCGCCGGGCGGCTTCGTCGAGTTCGGCATGGCCGGAGCTGCGGTCCACCCGCACGGTTTTCAGGCTGCCGTCGGCGTTGATTTCCACGCTGAGAATCAGGCTGCCGTACACGCCATTGCGTCGGGCTTCTTCCGGGTAGTTCAGATTGCCCACCCGCTCGATTTTCAGCCGCCAGTCTTCCACATAGCGGGCAAAGCGGTATTCGCGGGTGCGCCCGCCAAAGTCGGCGCGGCGCGGGCGTGACTGCAGGGCGCTGCTTTTTTCAGCAATTTCGCCTTCCAGCCGGGCAATTTCCCGCGCCTGCGCCAGCAGGTCGGTTGGATTCAACCCTTGCCCGCTATGCTGTGGCGATTGCCGGGCAATGGCCTGCTGCGGGCTGGGCCGGCTTTTGGCGGTGGAAATCACTTCGCTTTCGCTGGGCGGCGTGGCTGCCACCGAGGGGCGCGGGCTTTGCGCCACCTTGGGCAACGGCGCATCCTGGCGCTGGCCCGTCGCCGGCAGCGGCGTGCGGCTGCGCAAGCCGGGGTCGATGGTGTTGCCCGCGCCGTTCAGATTGGCCTGCGCCAGCGCATCGGCCTTTTTCGGCGCTTCGCTGTGCCGGCTGTTGACCAGCACCACGTCCAGGGTGCGGTCGGCAAACCAGCTGCGCGGATCGGGCGGCACAAAGCGCACGCCCCACACCAGAATCAGGTGCAGCAACAGGGAAACACCCAACGCCAGCGCCAGCGTGCGAGGGAGCAGAAAAGAAGGAGCAGCAAGCCGGGCGGTCATGACGGGTAGGGAGGCCGAGTCAGTCATGCGGGCAAGTGTAACACGGCAGGACGATGGCTCACGGTGCGGGCGAAGGGCAGGTTGTTGCATGCAGCGTGGTGACCTGACGCTTTGTCCGTCGACCACGCCGGCGATACAGCACCTGGAGAAAATCCCAGCGCAGAAAGTCTGCTCCCGAGGCACCCCTACACCGCTCGGGGAGGATAATTTTTCAGACGGTCTTTACGCCAGCAGGCTGCGCAGCATCCACGCGGTTTTCTCATGAATCTGCAAGCGCTGGGTCACCAGGTCCGCCGTAGATTCGTCCGCTGCCGCATCCGCCGGGGCCAGCAGCGCACGCGCGGTGCGGCACACCGCTTCGTGGCCTTCCACCAGCAGGGTGATCATGTCGGTCGCCGCCGGGACGCCCACCACTTCCTTGATGCTGGCCAGCTTGGCAAATTCGCTGTAGGTGCCCGGAGCCGGATAGCCCAGGGTGCGGATGCGCTCGGCCACCATGTCCACCGCCATCCACAGCTCGTTGTACTGTTCTTCAAACATCAGGTGCAGGGTGCGAAACTGCGGGCCGGTGACGTTCCAGTGGAAGTAATGGGTGCGCAGATACAGGGTGTAGGTGTCCGCCAGCAGGTGACACAGCCCCTGGGCAATGGCGGCGCGTTCAGGTTCGGCAATGCCAATATTGACGGCTTGCATAGACGGGACAGTTTTGGCTTTGGCCATGAGCAGCTCCTGGATTGGGTTAGAATTCAACGCATGAACGAGACAGACTGGTTGACACTCTCCGGCACAACGGCGCGCCTGACCCTGCACATTCAGCCAGGGGCAAAAAAAACGGCAGTGGCCGGACCACATGGTGATGCACTGAAAATCCGTCTGGCCGCGCCGCCGGTGGACGGCAAGGCCAATGCGGCGCTGCTGGCGTTTCTGGCCGATTGCCTGAAGCTGCCCAACCGCGCGGTCACCCTGCGCAGCGGTGATACCAGCCGGCGCAAGGTGGTGGAGGTACAGGTTGGCGGGCTCAGCGCCGAGGCGATTCGCGCGGCGCTGGCAGCAGGCTGACTTTCGGCAATGACCGTAGACAGCATGACATGACTATTGGGCTGGCGGCCAGATTTACCAAGGGGGCGGCACGGATTTATCACGATTGTGCCAGGACACCCGCTTGCCCTCTGCTACCCTGTCCGCGCGCTAGCCCAGCGCCGTGACCACCTGCTGCACAACCGGCCCCCACTCCCCTTGCCGGGCCTGACGGAAAATCCGCAGGCTGGGGTAGCTGTCGCACTGCTCGCCGCTTAGCCCCCAGCGCCAGTCGGGCACCTGCTGCACCAGAATCCAGCTGGGCACTCCCAGCGCGCCGGCCAGGTGGGCCGGGCCGGTATCCGTGGTAATCAGCAGGTCCAGCTGGCTGAGGATGGCGGCGGTGTCGGCAAAGTCGCGCAACTCACTCCCCCAGGCCTGCCAATGCAGACCCGCTGGCGGCGGGCGCTGGCCTTCGCTACCCATTTGCAGGCTGATCCACTGAACATGGCCCACTGCTGCCAGCGCTGCCAGCTCGGCATGCGGCAGCGAGCGGGTGGGGTTATTGCCGTTCAGCGGATTGCCACTCCAGATCAAGCCAATTTTGCGCCCCGGCGGCAAGGCGGCCATGCGCTCGGCCCACGCCGGTAGCCGGCTGGGGTCGGGGCGCAGATAGGGGGTGAGATACCCCAGGGTGTCATCACTGGCATCCGCCAGATGCGGCAGGCTCATCAGGGGTGCCCAGTAATCCACGGCATGGGCTTCGGCCATGACCTGTTCCGGCAGCAGCAAACGATGCACGCCAGGCACGCCCTGCGCCATCACGGGCCACAGCGCCGGCACCACGGTCAGCCACACCTGCGCGCCCCGCATGGCCAGCAGTTGCGCGTAGCGGCAAAACTGCAGGGTGTCGCCGTGGCCCTGCTCGGGAATCAGCAGCACGGTTTTGCCGCACAGCGGCTCACCCTGCCAGCGCGGCGCGGCCAGATTGGGCAACGGGGCCATTTGCTCGCAGCTAAAACGCCATTCGTATTCCCGCCAGCCAGATTCAAACTGGCCGCACAGCAAATCCAGATGAGCCAGATTGACATGCAGCTGGCCATTGTCCGGCTTGAGCTGGATGGCCCGTTGCAGCGCCAGGCGGGCGTCGTCCAGCCGGGCGAGCTTTTCCAGCGCACAGCCCAGGCAGGACCAGCCGTCGGCCAGCTGGGGATAACGGCGGGTGATGTCCTCGGCCAGCCGGGCGGCTTCGGCGTGCTCACCCAGCGTGTTCAGCGCATCGCTGAGCATCAGCTGGAGGTTGACCGACTGCGGGCATTGCTGATGCGCCTGGCGCAGGCAGGCGGCCTGTTCGACAAACTGGCCCTGGATTTCACAGATTTGCCCGAGCAGCATCCAGGCGGATTCGTGGTTGGGGGCAATTTCCAGCGCCTGGGTCAGCACCTGGGTCGCCTGGGCGTACTCGCCCAGCTGGCTGAGCACGATGCCCAGATTGGTGCGGATTTGGGCGTGAGTGGCGTCCAGCCGGGCCGCCTGCACCATCAGCTGGGCCGCGTGTTCCAGCTGGCCGTGGCGGCTGGCCACCATGCCCAGCAGGTTCCAGGCCATGGCCGATTCGGGCCACAAGGCAAGCACATCGCGGGAACATTGCTCACACTGATCAAGCTGGCCAGAAGCCCAGGCAGCTTCGGCCTGGTTCAGCAACGCGGCAATCTGCGCGGTGGGCGGCGGGGTAGCGGGCATGCAGCCATCCGTAACGGGACGAAGAAGCCTGTCACGTTAGCGGGAAGCCTGGCGGCTGACAACTGCGGGAGAGAATAAAGCCTGGAAGCTGCGCCGCCCCGGCAGGGCGGCAGAGCCAAAACCGGTTTAGCAGCGCTTAGCCCAGCACCGCCAGCGCAGCGCCGTAGTTGGGTTCTTCGGTAATTTCTGCCACGCGCTCGGCGTACAGCACCTGATTGTTTTCATCCAGCACCAGCACCGCACGGGCGGCCAGACCGGCCAACGGGCCGCTGCTCAGCGCCACGCCATAATCGGCCAGAAACGCCGCGCCGCGCAGGGTGGACAGGGTTTTCACCTGTTCCAGACCTTCTGCGCCGCAAAAGCGTTTTTGCGCAAACGGCAGGTCGGCAGAAATGCACAGCACCACGGTATTGGCCAGCTGGCCAGCGGCGACGTTGAACTTGCGCACCGAGTTGGCGCATACCGGGGTGTCCACGCTCGGGAAAATATTCAGCACCTTGCGCTGGCCGGCAAACGCCGCCAGCGGCACGTCGGCCAGATCGGCCCCCACCAGGGTAAAGTCGGGTGCGGCGCTGCCCACGGCGGGAAAGTGGCCTTGTACGTCGACCGGGTTGCCTTTTAAAGTCACACTCATCTGCTTGCTCCAGGAAGGTTGGCCACGCCGTCAAGCACGGCGATATGCCATGTAGTGTGCGATATTGCCGGGAAATTGCAACCTTGCTGGCAGTGGGGGTTTGCCCACTGACGGCAGAGGGCCGCCCCTGCGCCCGGCCATGGTCAGCAGGGTTATTGATCGCCCGGCAGGCGTTTTTTCGGATCGTCCACCCGGCTGAACTCGCCTTCGATCACCGAATCATTGGCCGCGCGCGGCGGCTCACCGCCCATGCCCGCGCCCAGATCCGGGCCGCGCAATGGCAGCAGCAGCACCAGGGCTATCAGGTCGCTGAAGACCCCCGGAAAAATCAGCAGCACGCCAGCCAGCATGAAGCGCAGCGGCCACAGCATCTGGTACAGCGACATCTGCCCGCCGGCATTCAGCGCCCCCCAGGCCGTGAGCAGCATGCCCAGGCGCTGGTTGCGCAAAATCCACAGGCCGGCCAGCGCGCTGACAATCAGCCACAGCAGCACGGCCAGGCCGCCAATGCGACCGGCCAGCACAATCAGCCCAACCAGCTCAATCAAGGGAAATGCCAGTAAAATCCATCCCAACCTGCGCATGAAAGCCTCTTTCTGATGACTCAAGATATTATGCTGCTGTTATGCAATGCGCCGGACGCCGACTGCGCCCGCCGCTTGGCCCATGCGCTGGTTTCCCAGCGGCTGGCCGCCTGTGTGAACCTGTTGCCGGAGGTCGAGTCTGTTTACCACTGGCAAGGCCAGCTGGAATCGGCCCGGGAAATCCCCCTGCTGTGCAAAACCACCCGGGCGGCACTGCCCGCGCTGATTGACACACTGACGGTCCTGCACCCCTACGAGGTGCCGGAAATGCTGGCCTGGCCAATCAGCGACGGCCTGCCGGCTTACCTCAATTGGGTGGCGGATGAAGTCATTTCAAGCCCCCTCGAACGGAAAACTGCATGATGAATGTCCTTTGCACCGCCTGGCGCCGTGGCTGGCGCGGCCTGCTGATCTGGCTGGCGCTGTGCTGGCTGGCGTGGCCAGTCCAGGCGCTGGACCCGAACGACCTGCTGCCCCCGGAACAGGCTTTCCGGGTGGAGGCACAACTGGATGGACACACGGTGCAGCTGCAGCTGCGCATTGCCGACGGCTACTATCTGTACCGCAGCAAGCTGGCGCTGTCCAGTGCTCCCACCGGGCTGCTGCCTGCCCCGGCCTGGCCCAGTGGCCAGCGCAAGCATGACCCGTTTTTTGGCGAAACCGAAATCTATCGCGGCATGGTCAGCGTCACCCTGCCCCGAGACAGCGCCTGGCCAGCGCAGGCCACCCTGCTGCTGAAGCTGCAAGGCTGCGCCGACGCCGGGATTTGCTACCCACCGGAACAGCGCCAGCTGACGCCCGGCGCGCGGCCAGTCAACTGGTGGCAGCAAGGCAGCACCCGTCCAGCGGACTCAGCCGGTGGCGGCGCGCTGGACCAGCTTGGCCTGCCAGCATTGCTGGCTTCTTTTTTTGTGGCCGGGCTGGGCATGGCGCTCACCGCCTGCCTGTACCCGATGCTGCCGATTGTCTCGGCGATTGTGGCCGGGCAGGGCAGCCAGCTGACCCGCGCCAAGGGCTTCTGGCTGTCGCTGGCCTATGTGCAGGGGCTGGCGGCCAGTTATGTGCTGGTGGGGGTGGCCGCCGGGCTGACCGGCAGCCTGCTGACCGTGTGGCTGCAACAGCCGGCAGTGATCTTGTCCGCCGCTGCGCTGATGGTGGTGTTTGCCTTGGGGATGTTTGACCTGATTCCGATCCAGCTGCCCAGTGGACTGCAATCGCGGCTGACTCAGGCGTCTGGCCGGCTGAGCGGGGGGCGGGTGCTGTCGGTATTTGCCATGGGCGCATTGTCGGCGTTGATTGTCGGGCCGTGTGTGGCACCGCCGCTGGCGGTGGCGCTGGGTTATATCGGCGCCAGCGGCGACGCCTGGCTGGGCGGGGTGGCGCTGTACGCGCTGGCGATGGGGTTGGGGGCACCGCTGCTGCTGGTGGGCACGCTGGGTGGCCAGGTACTGCCACGCGCCGGGGTATGGATGAACCGGGTCAAGGCTGGCTTTGGCGTGGTGATGCTGGCGCTGGCGGTGTATCTGGCCGCGCCATTCTTGCCGGGCTGGCTGCCGTTGCTGCTGTGGGCCGCCATTGCCCTGGGCAGCGCGCTGGCGCTGTGGCGGCTGCGGCGCTGGCCGGCGCGGCTGCTGGCCGGCGCAGCCAGCACGCTGGCGGTGCTCTGGCTGATTGGTGCAGCCACTGGCGCGTACCAGCCGCTGCACCCGCTGGCGGCGCTGGGTGGCCAGCCGGCGCATCGGGCGTTTCCGCCGTTTACCCGCATTGCCGACAGCACCGAGCTGGACACACGCCTGAGCCAATCCCGCCAGCCGGTGTTGCTGGATTTTTACGCTGACTGGTGCGTGGCGTGCAAGGAAATGGAAGCCGACACCTTCCCCGATCCGGCGGTCAGCGCTCAGTTGCAGCGCTTTGTCCGCCTGCAGGCCGACGTGACCACCAACCGCGCCGAACACCAGGCGCTGCTCAAGCGCTTTGGCCTGTATGGCCCGCCCGGCATTATCGTCCTGGCCCCGGATGGCCGCGAATTGCAGCGCGTGGTAGGCTTTGTCCCGCCGGCAGAATTTGCCCGCCTGCTGGCCGATGTGCGCCTGCCCTGAGGCCGCGCCAGCGCGGCTTGCGTGAGCCCCTTTTCGGGCAACCCCGCAAGCGCGCCCGCTGGCCTCGCCATCGGCCAACCTTGCCATCTCTGCCTGCCGCCCCCCGAGCGGGCATCTGCTGGATACGTTCATCCTATGTTTAGCGGTATTGTATTGGCCATCAGCGCCTGCCTGGTCTGGGGGCTGGGCTTTGCGGCCCCATTGTGGGTGCCTGAGTTTTCCCCGGCGCAACTGAGCGCCGGGCGGTTTATTGCCTTTGGTGCGTTTTCGGCGCTGCTGTGTCTGCGCTGGCGACCGCCGCCGCTGGCTCACGCGCTATGGCGGCAAGCGGCGCTGGGCAGTGTGGTGGGCAATTTGCTGTATTACCTGTGCCTGGCCAGCGCCATCCGCCTGATTGGCGTGCCGCTGCCCACGCTGATTGTGGGCATGCTGCCCGTCACGCTGGCGCTGGCGGCCAATCTGCACGGGGCGGAACAGCGCTGGGCCAGGCTGTTGCCGTCACTGGCGCTGATTGGTGCCGGCCTGCTGGCGGTCAATCTGGACGCGCTGCATCAGCTGCCCGACAACGGTCTGTGGGATTATCTGGCCGGCAGCCTGCTGGCGCTGGGCGCACTGGCCTGCTGGACCTGGTTTGGCCTGATGAACGCCCGCCTGCTGCGCGCCGGCACGCTGAATGCCAGTGTGTGGAGCGCCATGCTGGGGGTGGCCGTCCTGCCTTGCGCGCTGTTGCTGGGGCTGTGGGCATTTGCCAACACGCCCAGCCAGCCGGTAGATGCCTGGCTGCGGCTGATTGCCGTGTCGGCCATCACCGGGGTGGTGGGCGGCTGGCTGGCGTCGTGGCTGTGGAATCAGGCCAGCGTGCGTCTGCCGGTCACTCTGGTGGGTCAGCTGATTGTGGTGGAAACCCTGGCCGGCATTGGTTATGGCCAGTTATACACCGCCAGTTGGCCAGCCTGGCCGCTGCTGCTGGGAGCGGCATTGATGGTGGCCGGGGTGGTGTGGGCGCTGTCAGCGGCAAAAAACGCTTGACACGGCTTTTCAGTGGGCGTAAATTACGGCCTCTCTTGTGGGTCGTTAGCTCAGCGGTAGAGCAGCGGACTTTTAATCCGTTGGTCGAAGGTTCAAATCCCTCACGACCCACCAGAGCAAAACTTCATGGTATAATGGAGTTCAGGTTGGGTTGTTAGCTCAGTTGGTAGAGCAGCGGACTCTTAATCCGTAGGTCGAAAGTTCGAGCCTTTCACAGCCCACCACCCGATTTTTTAAAAAGGCCAGCCTTGGTTGGCCTTTTTGTTTCCCCGCCTTCACGGGTTAAACGCAAGTTTGATCCCGAATGGGCCCATGTAGCTCAGGGGTAGAGCACTCCCTTGGTAAGGGAGAGGTCGGCAGTTCAATTCTGCCCATGGGCACCAGGCTTTCTGGTTCGCCAGACACAAAAAACCCGTCATGCTTCTGCTGACGGGTTTTTTGTTGTCCACAGCCGCACCTTGCGGAGCGTTGCCCGGTCAGGACAACGCTCGCTCACGCAGCGCAAGGCTTATTCTACCCAACCCACCTTGCTCATCTCCACCGGCCCGGCACCAATCATGTCCTGGTAGCACACATACAGCGACAATAGCACCCACGGCACCCACAACAGCAAGCCCACGCCAAACGCCATGATCGACAACACCGCGCAGCTGCCCATCACCACGCCATAGAGCAAAAACGCCGGCCAGTTGCGTGCGGCAAACAGCAGGCTCAGACGCATGGCCTCAATGCCACTTTGCTGCTCAAAATACACCAGCGCCGGGGCCAGCCAGTAGGCCATCATCAATGGCAACGCCAGTACCAGCACCACCAAGCCCAGCTCCATCAGGCTGGCTTGCGCCTCCGGGGTCAGCTGGGCCAGCGCCTCGCCGCTGGGTGCCACGCCCAGCAATACTGCCATCAGCGCCACGCCGATGCCCAGTGCGCAAAACACCACCAGATACCAGATGCCAATGCCCAGCAGCGCCGCCGTGCCCTGGCGAAAGCCGGTAAACAGGTCGGCCAGCTCAGGCTCCTGGCCATGCGCCAACTTACCTGCCACCACCAGAAACCCGACCGACAAAATCGGGCTGAGCAAGGACACCATCAGCCCGCCCAGCAGCGGAATCAGGTTCAGGCCCAGCATCAGGATAAAGTACACCACACCAAACAGCACCATGGTCAGTGGCTGTTCTCGAAACAGATAAAACGCCTCCACACACCAGCGCCAGCCGCGTAAAGCAGGCACTCGGGGAAGCGGGCGGCGCGAAGATTCCGGCCAGTCGTCAGGCATGAGACACTCCAGAGTTCAGGGATTCAACATCCCGTAGTATGACTGATTCCCCGCTGCCCAGCGAAAAGCCGGGATCAACCGGAAAAACATTGGCATGAAAATAGCCGCCGGGCCGGGACACATCCACCTGTGGATAAAGCTGTCCACAGCTTGCGCACATCTTGTGGATAAGTGACAGGCCAGGCGCAACCCCCGCTGCGCTCAGTAATCGCCCCAGCACAGCTGCATGGCCGCCACCGCCGCCAGCGCCGCTGTTTCGGTGCGCAACACCCGTGGCCCCAGGGTCAGCGCCGTCCAGCCGGCGGCAATGGCGGCGTGTTCCTCGGCGTCGGTCAGCCCGCCTTCCGGGCCGGCCAGCAGCCAGGCCGAGGCGGGGGCCGGCAGCTGGCGCAGCTGCACGCCAGCCTGCGGCGACAACAGCAGCCGGGTGCCCTGCTGCGCCACCTGGCTGGCCAGCCAGGCGTCCAGACTGAGAATCGGGCGGACTTCCGGCACGCTGTTGCGCCCGCACTGTTCGCAGGCAGACAGCACAATCTCCCGCCAGCGCAGCAGCCGCTTGTCGGCGCGCTCGCCGCTCAGGCGCACAATCGAACGCTGGGTGGCCAGCGGCTGAAACACCTGAACCCCCAGTTCCACGCCTTTTTGCAGGGTAAAATCCATCCGGTCGCCGCTGGAAATCCCCTGCGCCAGGCCCAGTTGCAACGGCGACTCGCGCGACACCGCCAGTGCCGCGCCCAGCTGCACCGCCACCTGCCGCTTGCCCACCGACAGCACCGTGGCCGGGTATTCGTATCCGGCTGGATCGCCATTGAACAAGGTCAGCGCGTCACCGGGGTTCAGCCGCAGCACCTGCACATGGCGCACCACGGCATCGGGCAGGGACAGCGTGGCATCGGCAAACAGCGGCTGGTCAACAAAAAAGCGGGGCATGGTGGGTCATCCGGCAAAAGAAGCCGGTATTTTGCCCGATTGCACCGGGTTTTTCTGCGCCGCTGCCGGCAAATGAACGCATCCAGACCGCCAGTGTGTTCGATGCCGCGCATCTGCCAGGGTGTTTTGCCCAAAACCCGAAGCATTTCGCTGCCAATGTGACAACTTATCCAGACGGCAAACGCTGGCTATGGCACACTTTGCATTGCAGCATTCTGCCCGGCCCAGCCCGGTGCAGCAGACTGCGCCAAGGGCTCGCAGGGGATACGTCAGGCCGCACCACGCCAAAGTACACCCGCCGCCCCGCGCCCGCACAGACGGGACACACTCATTCATATGGCGAGAGGGAAAGTGATCCATGCAGGTGGTCGATCAGGTGATCCAGACATTGCGCGACATTGCGCAAACCGAAGTCATGCCGCGCTTTTTACGGGTGGAGTCCACCCGTAAATCGGATGGCACCCTGTTCACCGAAGCCGACCTGGCCACCCAGCAGGCACTGGCGCGACGCCTGCCGGAAATTTTGCCCTACCCGGTGCTGGGCGAAGAAATGACGCCCGACGAACAACACGCGCTATGGGATGCCAACCCGGACGGGCTGTGGGTGGTCGATCCCATCGACGGCACCACCAACTTTATCCACGGCCTGCCCTACTTTGCCATTTCCGTGGCGCTGATGCGCCAGGGCCGCAGCGAGCTGGGGGTGATTTACAACCCGGTGTCCAACGAAATGTTCTACGCCTGCCGGGGCAGCGGTGCCTACATGAACGGCACCCGCCTGCCACTGAAACCCGCCCCGGCGCATATGGGCGATACCATTGCCGCCGTGGAAGTCAAATACCTGCGCAGCGGCAAGCTGGGCACCCGGCTGACCAGCCTGGCCCCGTTTGGCAGCCAGCGCAGCCTGGGCGCTTCCACCATCGACTGGTGCTATCTGGCAGCAGGCCGCTACGACCTGTATCTGCACGGCGGCCAGCGGCTGTGGGACTACGCGGCGGGCATTGTGATTCTGGAAGAAGCCGGCGGCCAGGCGTGCACACTGGACAGCGACGATTACTGGCAAGGCCCGCTGTGGCACCGCTCGGCAGTGGCGGCGCTGGACCCGAATCTGTTTGAACAGTGGCGGCGCTGGGTGAGGAATAATCAGTAAAGTTGGTTTTGAAGGCCACAGGCCGGTCTTGTCAACGCACATTCACGCAGCGGAGGCTCCGGGCACTTCAAATGCTGCTGCAATGCATGCGCAGATACTGGCAGCCACGCTGGCATTGGCCAGCACCGGAAACGCCTCTGCCAGCTTGTTGGAGATCTGGCCGCCATTGCCTTTAATTGACCGGATAATCCGGTCAATATCCTGGTTTGGCCCTTCGACAATCTCCTTGATGGCATTCCTGGCGTTATCCCATGCACGCAAAAGCCTGGCTTCTTCCCGCATTTCCAGCCGGATGGTCCTATCGATCAGTTCTGCCAAGTATTCTACATGCTGGGTCAGGTCGAGATAGCGCCAAGCGGGAAGGGCGTCATCGTAGTCGGTAAACATGAAATTTGACGAGATCTGGTCATCATACGTGCGGACCGGGCGCTTGAACGCATAGCATCCACTATACCGGGCCATAAATGGCCTGGAGAACCATTCCAGCACGGTATCGTACCTGGCCCGATCTTGAGGTTTGTGGGTGATGGTGGCCGAGATAGGCAGAATATAGGGTTTGGGCACAGCACCATCGCGGCGCAGGATATCGTTAATCAAAAAGCGGTGAATTCTGCCGTTTCCATCAGCCAAAGGGTGGATGTACACAAACCCAAACGAAATGGCTGCCGCCCTGGCGATCGGTGAAGCCCCCTGGGTGTGCTCGATAAACATTGCCATGCCACGAAGCATGGCATCAAGCGCATCCCAATGCGGCGCGATGTAATGCACCACCTCTTGAAACCCGGAAGTTTCCCCCACAAAAACAGGAGACTTCCTCAGCCCGAAATGGCTGAAGGTGGAGTTGTCGCCAATGATCTCCCGTTGCAGCTCGGTCAGCGCCTCCCGGTCGAGAGGAGACAGCAGCACCCCACAGCGTCGTTCCATCACCGCCGCAAAACGCTGGATGCGATCAACCTTATCAGCCTCCCGTTCAATCTGAAAACTGGCCCGGCTTTCCTTGACGGTCAGCCAAACCGCGCTGCGCATCAAAATATCCGTGCCGTATTCAGCCTGCAGCGCATCCAGTTGCTTGGCGCAATCGTAGCGCTCCGCCTCAATCACCGCTTGGGTACGGCGGATTGTGGGGCAAAAGTCGCGACTGCCGGGCAGGTTGTTGCGCACTCGCCAGCGCGGGTGGTTCTCAGGCCGGGTGCGCGTCAGGCTGGTGTCGGGGTTGATGGCATGCACATAATTCCCGCCAGTAACCGCCTTGACCCCACCCAGCTCCCGACCCATGAGCCATTCCCAGAGAAAACCCACGCGGCGAGCGTATTGCCCGGTGCGCTCACGGTTCATCCAGTCGGCAATATCCATTTCCGGCACCCGGGCAAAGAGGCGGGACAGAAACTCCAGATGCACACCTTCGTGCTTGATCGCAAAGGTCAGGTGTGCGGTCAGGGTGTCTTCCGGACGCATGTTTGCCGTGTAAATTTCACGGGTAATGTGATCGTTGTGGATTGTTCGTCGCGAGGGGCCGATTTCGCTGGTCACCGGCGGGGCTTGCACGGTGTCGATGCCGTAGCGCGCGGCCAGCCACTTGTAGCCGATCCAGTCCGCCATGCCCCTCCCTGTGCAAAAACGATTAAATCGATGTAATTTTGTTTACAGAATGCGCATCATCAATAAAAACCATTAAAAACGCGTGGCAAAAAGCACAACCCAGCACACTCAACAGCCAGAGATCCCCGCCCGTGCGGGGATAACCGTTTTTTCAGCGCGTCTTACCGCAATTGCGCAAACGCATCCCGGGCAAAGGTTTTCTCGCAGTACTTGCACTTGAGCCGCACTTCGCCGTCTTTCTCGCTCACCCGAAACGATGTTTCCACCGGCTCGGTGGCGGTGATGCAGTTGCTGTTCGGGCAGCTGAGCATGCCGTCCACCGTTTCCGGCACGCCCAGCGACAGCTTGGTTTCCACCTTGAAATCCTTGATCACATTCACCGTGGCGTTAGGGGCAAACAGCGCCAGCTGGTTGGCTTGTTCCTTGGTGAAGGTGATGTTTTCCACCTTGATCAGGTCTTTTTTACCCGTGCGGCGGCTGGGCAGGTTAAAGCCGATATAAATGCGCTCGCCGCTTTCCGACATGCGGAACAGCTTGAGAATGCGCCGGCCCTGACCGGCGGGGATATGGTCGATTACCGTGCCGTTTTCCAGCGCTTCCACCTTGAGCGTGTGTTCCATCATCGCGTTCTCTCCGACTTACAGGGTTTCATTCAGCACCAGCGCCAGCAGGGCCTGGCGGGCAAACACGCCGTTTTGCGCCTGCTGGAAATAGTAGGCATAGGGGGTGGCGTCCACATCGGTGGCAATTTCGTCAATGCGTGGCAGCGGGTGCAGCACCTTCAGGTTGGGCTTGGCCCCTTCCAGCATGCTGGCGTCCAGCTTGTACTTGGATTTCAGGTGCTGGAATTCGGTTTCTTCAAAACGCTCTTTCTGCACCCGGGTCATGTACAGAATATCCAGCTCCGACACCACTTCCTCAATGGTTTCCACCAGCTGATACTGAATACCGTGGGCATCCAGCTGCTCGCAGATATAGTCCGGCATGGCCAGCGCCTCGGGGGCGATAAAGTAGAACTTGCAGTTGAACAGCGCCAGCGCCTGCGCCAGCGAATGCACGGTGCGGCCATATTTCAGATCACCAACAAACGCCAGGGTCAGACCGTCGAGCTTGCCCTGGGTTTCGTGAATGGTGAACAGATCCAGCAGGGTTTGCGACGGATGCTGGTTGGAGCCATCGCCGCCATTGATCACCGGCACGCTGGAACATTCCGACGCCAGCCGCGCCGCGCCGTCTTTCGGGTGGCGCATCACAAAGGCATCCACATACGAGGAGATGATGCGCACCGAGTCGGCCATGGTTTCGCCTTTTTTCGCCAGCGAGGTGTTCCCGCCGTCGTCAAAGCCAATCACCGTGCCGCCCAGGCGCTGCACGGCGGTTTCAAACGACAGCCGGGTGCGGGTGGACGCTTCAAAAAAGCAGCTGGCCACCACTTTGTCCTTGAGCAAATCAGTGCGTGGCGTGCGCTTGAGCTGTTGGGCAGTGGCAATCACGGTTTCCAGGTCGTGCCGGGTCAGGTCGGCAATGGAAATCACATGTCGCTGGTACAGGGGATTGCTCATTTCGGGATCCTTGGATCAACGGTTGGCGCAAAACGGCGGCAGCAGTCGCCGGCAGGCTGCGGGGCGAAAAAAAGCCCCTGCTGCAAGAGGGGCGTTCCGGATCAGGCACCGCGCATGGCAGGCAGATCACGCTGGGCAACACACATGGCGCAGGCTCCGGACGGTTGATACCGGCATTATACCCTTGCCGGGGACAGTTATGCACCGCGACACCGCACGCAGCGCACAGAAAAAAAGGGCCAGCCCGGTGGTTTGCCGCACCGGCCCGCGCGCCGCTTAAAGACAATTACAAGGGCTTGGCCTGAATCGGCCTGAAGCCAGTGACCCCGGATTTCACCTCGCCCTGCAAGGCGGTCCAGCGATCCACCACCAGCGCGGCCATGCGCTGGCGAAACACCGCAATGGCAAAGCGCTCGGCATTTTGCCGGCAGGCGGCGGCGGTGATGCGCCCGGCCTGCTGCTCGAACAGCGCCACCGCCGCCTGCAGCGCCGCCGGCGTCTGCTCGTCAAACAACACCCCGGTGGGGTTGCTTTGCTGTAGCCCGCGCACGGTTTCCGCCGCGCCGCCCCGGCCAAAGGCAATCACCGGCGTGCCGCACGCCTGCGCCTCAACCGGGGCAATGCCAAAGTCTTCCAGCGCAGCAAACACAAACGCCCGCGCCGTTTGCAAATGCCCACGCATCACCTCAAATGGCTGATGGCCCAGCACCTGCACATTGCTGCCCGCTTTGGCGCGCACCTTGGCCAGGTCTGGCCCGTCACCAATCACAATCAGCTGCTTGTCCGGCATGGCGCTGAACGCCTCGACAATCAACTCCACCCGCTTGTACGGCACCAGGCGCGACACGGTGACATACGCCGGCCCGCGCGGCGTCTGGCCGGGGGTAAATGCCGCCAGATCGACCGGCGGATAAATCACCTCGGCCTCACGCCGGTAAGCCTTGCGCACCCGACGGCCAATAAACGCCGAATTGGCCACAAACTGATCCACCCCATTGGCCGTGCGCACGTCCCACAGCCGCAGCTTGTGCAGCAGCCAGCGGGTAAGCGCGCCCTTCATGCCGCGATCCATCCCCGCCTCGTGCAGATACTGGTGCTGCATGTCCCAGGCGTAGCGCAGCGGCGAATGCACATAGCTGACATGCAACTGGTCCGGCCCGGTCAACACGCCCTTGGCCACCGCGTGGCTGCTGGAAATCACAATATCAAAGCCGCTGACATCCAGCTGCTCGATAGCCAGCGGCATCAGCGGCAGATAATGACGAAAGTAGCGCCGCGCCAGCGGCAGACGCTGGATAAAGCTGGTGTGCACCGGCTTGCCCTGCAAAAACCCGCGCGACGCCTCTGGCACAAAATCCACCACGGCAAACACCTCGGCCTGCGGGAAGGTCAGCAGCAGTTGTTCCAGCACCCGCTCGGCACCGGCGTAGTCCTGCAGCCAGTCAGCAACAATGGCAATGCGCGGGGCAGAAGGCGTGGGGGGCATGGGGCATCCTTGGCAGGGTTGGCTGGGCAGCCGGGAAAGAGATTATCGCGCGTTTATGACGGTTTTGGCTGCCCGGCGGCAGGCAAGGCTTATCTGTAATTAATACAGAATTTTTTACACCGCACAAAACCCGCCAGAAAACCCCACCAAACCCGCCCATGTTGAGGAATCCCCGTCAGGCAACGCCGACAGGGCAAGTTGTCCGGCTTATAGGGCGTCACACCGGGTGTACGGGTCAGAACATCCTTCTTTGGCTTAAGTCGGGTTTAAGTCACCCACACCCATAATGGCCACATGCTCCCCCTCCAACCAGCCACTGCCGCCCCAATACGGCAAAGTGCCCCGACCCCTGGCCTGGGTTGGATGCCAACCGCTTCCGCCATTGAAAGGGCCACCATGTCGATGTTTTCTCAACTGCGCAGCACCCTGATGTTGTTTGCCGCCAGCCTGTGCCTGCTGGTGGCGCTGGCCGGTGGCGTGGGCCTGTATGGCACCCGGCTGAACCATGCGCACTTTGACCAGCTGCAAACCCACCGCGCAGTGGCCGAGCAGATTACCGCCATCAACTACAAAGTGTTTGATTCACGCCTGCATATTGCCCTGGCGCTGAGTGACCGCACACCAGAGCGCCAGAGCAAGGAAGCCGAAGTGATCGGCAAGAACCTGCAAAACCTGCGCCAGAGCAGCCAGGCCCTGGCGGCGCTGCCACTGCCCGCCGAGCTGGCCCTGCCGGTGCAGCAGTTCATGGCCGTGGTCAATGCATTTTCCGACGCCTACCTGAGCCCGGCGCAAGCCGCCATGCAGCGCGGCGACGTGGCCGCGCTGGAGCATCTGCTCACCAGCCAGGAAGAACGCTTCTACACCCCCATCAAGCAGGGCCGCGAAGGCATCCAGCACGCCCAGCACACTGCCGCGCTGGCACTGGCCGAATCCGCCACCGCCACCGAACGCACCGCCCAGCAACTGGGGCTGGCAGCCATGGCCGGCGCGCTGGGGCTGGCCTTGTGGTTCAGCATCCGCACCGTGCGCCGGCTTAACCGCCAACTGGGCGCGCTAACCCACACCATGTCCCGGCTGGAACAGCACCGCGACCTGAGTAGCCGCACCGCGCTGGATGGCCAGGACGAGCTGTCCAGCCTGGGCCAGGGCCTGGACGCCGTACAAACCAGCCTGGGCAGCGTATTGCGCCAGGTTAACCAGCACGCCAGCGAAGCCCAGCAGGCCGGCAGCGTGCTGCTGGAAGAAGCCAGCCAGGCCGAGGCCATTGTACTGCGGCAAAATCAATCCATCGACGACGCCATGCAGGCGCTGCAACAGGTGGTAGCACAAACCCACACCCTGGCCACCCAGTTTGACCACACCGTGCGCCTGGCCGGCGACAGCGAGGCCGAAGGCGCACAAGGTGCGCGCATGGTCAGCGACGTGGTGGACACCATGACGGAAATTGCCAGCCGGGTGGGTGCCTCCAGCGAGGACATCCGCCAGCTGGGCGCGCAATCCGCCCAGGTGGACCAGATTGTGGCCACCATTCAGGAAATCACCGCGCAAACCAATCTGCTGGCGCTGAACGCCGCCATCGAAGCCGCCCGCGCCGGCGAATCCGGACGCGGCTTTGCCGTGGTGGCCGACGAAGTGCGCCGGCTGGCCGAACGCACCCAGGTGGCCACCCTGGAAATTCAGCACACCCTGGGCAATATCCGCCACGAAACCGAACAGGCCGCCGAAAACATGGGCATCAGCCAGGCCAAGGTGGAAGAAGGCATGGCCCGCGCCGGCATCGCCGCCCAGGCCATTGTCGGCGTACGCGAACGGCTGGGCAGCATCCACAGCAGCATTCACCAGATCAACCAGGCCATCCGCGCCCAGGAACACGCCAGCGACGCCGTGGCCGCCAGCATGCACCACGCAGTGGACGCCTCTGCCCAGGTAGCCGCCCGCGCCCAGGCCACCCGCCAAGCCGCCGACCAGGTGCGCACGCTCGGCGGGCGGCTGCATGATGAAGTGGGGCGGTTTGTGTTGTGAGCGTCAGCACACAGGCTATTCACATAGCATCATCGTCCCTATAATCCCCAGTTCAGCCAGGCGCGGCAATCACACGCGCCGGCAGACCCTGGGAGCAGACGATGGCAGAGCATTCCGGCACCAACACCCTGGCCTTTGGCCACGCCCAACTGGCCAGAGCCGTGGTGAAACGCATCCAGCGCCACTTCCACACCGACGCCACCCGGCGCTCGGCGGTGGAACAATCGCTGGTGGTGGGCGTGTTTGGCGAATGGGGCAGCGGCAAAAGCTCGCTGCTGCACGCGGTGAAGCAGGATTTTGACGACCAGCCGGATGAAGCGGCCCCGGTGGTAACGGTGTTTTTCAACGCCTGGCGCTATGAAAAAGAACCGCATTTGATTGTGCCGTTGTTGAAGACGATACAAGCCGAGATCAAGCGGGCAATACCCACAAGCGGCCAGGAAAATTTGCCAACCACCGGCCAAGAAGACACCAGGAACACCCACCTATCGCTGTTTGAGCGATTCAAAGAAAAGTTGAGCAAAGGCAGCCAATTATTCGGCAATGCCGCCAAGGCTTTTGCCCAAGTGGCCCACGAAGCGACCATTACCTTCAAGCAGCCTGGCATTCCAGTGGAAGTGTCGCTAAAAACCAGCCCAAAGGCCGCCGTCGAACTGTTTCGCAGCAGTCAGGATAAAAAAGACGAGAAAAAAGACAACAGTGCGCCCGACCCCAGCCACTACGCCAAGCTCGACGAATACGACACCCTCTATCTGGAATTTGAACGCCAGCTGCGCGAACTCACCGAAGGCGAACCCGCGCTGAACCTGCTGTTCTTTATCGACGACCTGGACCGCTGCCTGC
>Ga0209599_10000603_pt1 | contig 22192 bp, 8 predicted proteins | sample Shrwel_input2_FT_FD_187534 | JGI IMG/M metagenome (GOLD analysis project Ga0209599, IMG submission 187534) | Subsurface microbial communities from deep shales in Ohio, USA - Utica-3 well 1 S input2 FT (SPAdes) (version 2) ... | reverse complement strand
TAAACCAAAGACCAACTGACTCGTCTCCGTTAAGCGCATTGTTAACCATGATACCCTTCATGGAAGTACCGTTAATAGCATTGCCACCGGAGATAGTTGCGCCTGTTTCTTGAACGTGCAATCTAGTCGTCGGTGAAGTTAGGCCAACACCAAAGTTAGCTAACGTATACCCCGCAGTACCTGTATAACCGGATAGTTTTGTTACAATGGCATCTGCACCAGTTCTCAATTCTAGATAACCGTCAGATCCTGATTGATATGCATAAACTAATTTTGCAGTACTAGCACTGTGTCTACCTACTAGGAAATCGCCGTCTGCGGCTAATTTAATATCTAATTTAGCTGCTGGGCTTGTTGTACCAATACCAACATACCCATTTCCTGTAATATTCAAAACATCGTCAACACTATGGAGGCCAAATGACAATCTATTATTAACTGAATTCGCGCCTGCATAGACATAATACATTTGACCCATCTGTCTCGAACTGTCTGCAGTTCCAACGGCATACATAATAGAATCGCCTGCGGCTAAACTGGTGTTGAATAACTGAACACCTCGTTGGAATGAGCCTGTACCTGTTGCCCTTAATGACAATAAAGGAACGCTGCTTGTATTAGTACCAGAGACATATAATTGAGATCCGCTCCAGGTTAAAGAGCTACTACCTGTTACAGTATTACTACCAGAACCGTAACCAATGTAAGTACTAGTTAACGAAACACTTCCGCCTAAACCGCTGGCGGCAACCCATGTTGGTGGAGCATCTCCGTTACTTTGTAATATGTATCCACTAGTACCGTAGTTTGTGCCGCCAGAACCAAAACTAACTCCACCGTTGGCAGTAATACGTAATCTTTCAACACTTGTGTTGCCACTTGTTCTGGTGAACACCATAAACCAGTTATCGTAGCTACCACCGCGACCCCAGGCTAGATATGCTCCGCCGTATCCCTGACCTCCAATATCAACGTCAGCAAACTTAACAGTTGCGCCAGTGCTACCTTGGCCGTTAATTTTAAATACACTTTCTCCATCGGCACTGGCTGCTACATGTAATCTTGCAGTAGGACCAGTAGTGTTAATACCAACGTTACCGTCTTTGTCAATACGCATACGCTCTGTAACAGCATTAGCCCCAGAACGATTGCTAAATCTAATTTGATTACGGTTAGCATCAACAATCCCACCATAGGCAACAATATCAATATTGCCCTCAAAAGTATCTCCAATTACACCGCCACCGATGTTTATATATGCCCCTGCGGCTGCATCAGTGTTTATTGTATCGCTGGCATTACCTTGGATACGTATACCATTACTGCCGTTGACAGCAGTTCTTCTAATGATTCCGGCAGCAGCCCCAGGAGTAAGGCCAATTGTTCCAGCAACCTCAAGTTTTGTACCAGGACTAGTTACACCAATACCAACATTTCCGTTATTTTGAATCCTAACTCTTTCAGCAATAGCGTCAGCAGTAGTCTGTGTATGGAATGCTAGTCCTGATAAATTACTACCTTCATACACGGCCGCAATTCTAGCTCGGTCTCTACTTTGATTATCGCCGATGCCGCCCGCAAATACAATAGCCGGACCGCTGCCAATTTGAGCACTGGCTGTATTAGCTGCCGCAACAAATTTACTGCTTAATCTTAATACATCATCAACTGTGGTATTTTGTGGTGGGGTATATTCTAGATTTAATTTAATACTTGCGGTTGCGGAACCATAAGAGTTAGTGCTTGGTCCTGATGCGCCTATAGACATCGAACCATACATCGGGTTAACAGCTACGGTTGCTGTAGTATAGTGGGCTTCATAGGCTGCGGTGCCGTTGTTGCTATCAACAAATGATGGGTAATAGGTAGCATTAGCGGTTGCTATTACTGTTGTAAGATTACCGGCATTTGTAGCGTTTGCACTTGCTACAGTTGCTGGGTCAACCCATGACGGGGCGGCATCACCGTTGCTCTTTAATATGTATCCACTGGTACCATAGTTACTTGCCCCACCAAATGCAATTCCGCCAGCAGCAGTGATACGCATACGTTCTGTTGGAGTTGTAGCGCCGGCGCCAGGTCCTTTTGTAAGGAATGCCAGTGCCGATGAATAATCAACTCCGCTATTTGTTCTGTATGAGCGTATTGCTGTACTACCGTCATCAGTGCCAACTGAGAATTGAATGCCTGCATACTTAACGTTATCTCCAGCAGTGTCAGAGGTATTGCGAATCCACATATTAACACCGCTGGTACTGGTTGACCCAGTAAGGGTAATTTTTCCATAACTTCCATTGGTGTCTCCAACTAAAAAGTTACCATTGCTGTCAATACGCACTCTTTCTGTGTTACTAGAACCTGTGGCAAATTTAATTACACCAGAAGCATGAGCAGAAATTAATGCAAGTCCCTGAGCCGTAGTATTGTAAATACCGCCTAGTCCTGGAGCAGATGCTAATACACCTGTGCCGCTATAACTTCCACCAGTGTGGAAGAATTGTGTTTTAGTAGAGCCGTTGCTGGCAAAGAATTGTGCCGTTGCTGATGTTCCGGCGTTATCGTTAGATACCTGAATAGCAACATCAGCATTGGCAGTTTTATATGCTTCGACTAATTGTCCGGGGCTTGTTGTTCCTACTCCGACATTGCCGTTGGCTAATATGTTGAGTAAGTTATCGTAACCATACAAACCTATGGTTGCAAAGTTTAAAGTATTACCTACACCTACATACTTGAATCCAAAATATGCAGAATTTGCCGCGCTTTCAGCTTGGCCAACTAGATTAATTAAATTCTTGCCACCAGACAAACTAGAATTTAGAATTGAACTTGCCCAGTTAAATGTGCCAGGTGCTGTGCCTTGTGTTATTCTAAATGATGGAAGTCCATCGCCTCCTGCACCAGCAGCAATTGTAACTAATCCTGTACTAGGATTAATTGAGAAACTTGAGGTAGTGCATAAAAATTCATTCTGTGATGTTGCATTATTGCTGTCAACGAATGTCGGATAATAAGTTGCGCTGGCTGTTTGTGCTATTACAGCAATCTGGCCTGCTGTCAGCGCATTACTACCAGAATTAACTGTATAGGTCACTGGTGCAACAAATCGCATAACATCACCAGCTTTACGTGGTTCAACAACAACCACAGTTGTTCCGTTGGTAGCCGCGTAATCATTGGTATTCAATAATATACCGTTGGCAAACACTTGCACGTAACCAACAACATATCCAGCACTTACCGTAAATGAAGTTTGACCTGCTGTAGCAATAATTTCTTGCGTGGTCGCCGATAGTGGTACTATAGGACTGCCGCCTGAATAAATTGTTCCACCAACATATAGACTGCCGCCTACTCCTGCACCGCCCCATACTTGTAGAGCCCCAGTGCTAGTTGATGTAGCACTGGTAGAATTTTGAATTACAAATGTGCTGGTTGTTCCTGTGCTACTTGCATTGCTGGTTGCAATAGTAACCCAGGTTGGAGGAGCATTTCCGTTACTTTGTAAGACTTGCCCACTTGTACCATAGGCTGTACCGGTTGTGCCGAAGCTAATACCGCCTGCATTAGTAATACGCATTTTTTCAGTAATGCCAGTAGTATTATTTGCAGAATCACCGTCAGTGCCGAATATTAAACTACCATTAAAGTTGGCAGAACCTACAGTCCAAATACCAGCGTGTGTCCATGGACCAGTACCGTTAGTATTATCTGTAAAGACAATACCTTTGGTGTAATCTGATGTTCCATCTGCTGAATTATTATTAATAGTTAATAATCCATTTGGAGCAGTTGTATTAATACCTACATTACCTGATGAATTTTGAATATATATTTTAGCAGAATTACCGGTAACAATTGCTAAATCATGTCCTGATAGTGTTCCCGCTTTTGCAAAACTTTGCGTATCATCAACGCCTGCAATGTATGATTTTGTTCCGTCAAACGCTTCATAAAAGTTAGTGGTCACTCCACGGCTTAAGAACACACCCAAGCCTCCGCTAGCACCACCACTAGCGGCTGTTCCGCCAACTGTTAAATTTGTACTAGGAGCATTTGTGCCAATACCAACTCTTCCACTCTGTGGATTAATACTAAAACTACTTGTAGTATAAACTAATTCGTAGGCATTGGTAGCATTATTGCTGTCAACAAATGTTGGATAATAAACAGCATTAGAATTTTGACTGATTGTTCTTACGTTATCAGCATAGGTAGCACTGCCTGCGCTAACTCCACTAGCAGATACCCAACTTGGCGCACTGCCAGTTCCGTTAGTTTGTAAGATGTAACCTGATGTACCAGCTGCCAAGAATGCAGTTGTATCTACGGCACTTTGATAGTGAATAGCCATAGCTGATCCGCCAGCTAGATTAACATCCATTGCACTTTTAGTTCCAGTAACTACTTCATTGGTAATTGTAGCTGTGGCAATGTAGGTAAAATAGCCAGTGCTATCATCATAGCCAAAGAAACCAGTACTAGTTGAGCCACCATTGTTGACCCACTTAAATGCTATACCACGATCTTTGTTATCATCTGTAATTGGAGCAGAATTGTTTGATGGTCCACCTAATGTAATAATAGGATCAGCAATGTTGGTTACTGTGCTATCTACAATAGTTGTAGTACCTTGTACTGTTAAGTTACCACTAACTGTTAGATTATTTCTTACGTTTGTCGAACCTGATGTTGCTCCAACGTTAAGAGTGGTAGCAGCCCCTGCAAAGTTAACTGTAGTTGCTGTGGTATTAATTAAATTAAATGTTGTAGCCAGTGTAGCGTATGTTCCACCAACTTGGTATTTGTTTCCACTAACAAATAAATCTCCGCCGATGCCAACACCACCGTTGACAATCAATGCACCTGTAGCAGTTGATACGCTGGCCGTTGTGGCAGTAATAGTTAATGGAACGTTAAATATTCCTGCATTGTCGTCTAATGTTAATCCCGTAATCCAAGAAATACCAGTACCTGTAGCTGCCGACCTAAATTCGTGTCTGCTGTTACCTAAATGTTGTATGTAGGCAAATTTCTTTTTAGTTGCATCATCTTCACTCCAAGCACCTGACCATAGAGCATTGCTTGTAAAGTTTAATCCGTTACCGTCACTGCCTTGTCGAGCCGCGGCAGTGACTCCTGTAGTTATTAATTTAAATTTTTCCCACGTAGGAGTAGTAATAGTATTATTGCCGCTGCCAATGTTTATACTACCGCCAATGCCAACTCCACCCCATACTTGTAGAGCCCCAGTTGCAGTTGAACTACTGGCCACTGTGCTGGTTAATGTTAATGTGTTATTGTAGCTAGGAGCACCTGTTCCGTTGCTGACTAATACATTACCTGCTGTACCAGGGCCATAGAAATTTGTTACTCCTGGAGCAGTCTGATAAGGAACTTGTCCTGCGGTTCCAAGTGCTAGATTAGATGCTGTAGTTGCGTTACCTGCACTCAGTGCGCCAAGCGATGTCCAAGTAGGTAAGCCGCCTGTGACAGTTAAAATTTGTCCTGAACTACCTATAGCCAAAAATGCTGTAGTTGATGCGTTGCTTTGATAAGGTAAACTACCTGTAGCGCCACCAATTAAATTATTTGTACTTGTCGAAGTAGATGCATAGCCTATTAAGTTACCGTAAATTGTTCCGCCAACATATAAGTTCTGTCCAATGCCTGCACCACCCCATACCTGTAATGCACCAGTAGCGGTTGATGTTGCAGGTGTAGAATTGTTATGGAATACAATGCCAGTGAATGTGCTATTATTACCTACATAAATGCCGCCGCCAATACCAACACCGCCAACAACTTGCAATGCGCCTGTGTTAGTTGACGTAGCTGCCGTAGTTGCCAATACTGTGATAACACCTGCTGGTCCTATTGACAGATAATTTGAATTGGCAGCACCTAAGTATAAGTAACTTCCAACATTAGTAGGTCTTATATAAGCATTAGAATTATCGCCCTGCAGCAATAAATTATTACTGTAGATTGTTGCACTGGAATAAATTGATCCACCTGCATATAATGCGCCGCCTATGCCAACGCCGCCAAATACTTGTAAAACACCAGTGTTAGTTGAAGTAGCCGCTGTTGTTCCGGCCAGAGTTAATGTGTTATTATAACTAGGAGCACTTGTACCGTTGCTGACCAGTACGTTGCCTGCTGTGCCTGGTCCGTAAAAACTAGTAACGCCCGGAGCTGTCTGATAAGGAACTTGACCTGCAGTTCCAAGTGCTAGATTAGATGCCGTAGTGGCATTTCCTGCGGTAACTCCACTGAGAGGCGCCCACGCTGGTACACCACCTGAAACTGTTAAAACTTGTCCTGAACTACCTATAGACAAAAATGCGGTAGTTGATGTATTGCTTTGATAAACTAAACTGCCTGTAGCACCACCAATTAAACTTCCGCTGATTCCGTTACCAACGTATAAACTTCCGCCAACGCCTACTCCACCTAATACCTGTAATGCGCCCGATGCAGTAGAAGTTGCGGATGTAGAATTAGTAAAACTAATTGCGTTATTTGTTGTGGCTCCGCGATTGGTTACACTCTGTAATGTACTAGTATTCCAAATAGTAATGTTGCCGGTGCTTGTGTTTACCGCTGTATCAGTACCTGCATACACGTATGTTCTAGATGCATAATCATTTATTGTAGCAGTTGTAATGATCTGAGATCCTGCTACAAAACTGGTTGTACCTACCCATAATGCTCCACCGATTCCTACACCACCAATAACTTGTAGGGCACCGCTTGTTACAGACGTTGCTGGGTCAGTTCCGCTTACAAACAGTTGTGTGTCAACTGTGCCGGTACCATAAATTCGTGTTCCTGTTAAGAGTTTTGCCATAGTACGTCTATTTATTCATATTTCAAAAGGTAACTTATTGGTCTCCGGTATCTGATGCAGGGAATTCGCGGCCTAAACCCCATATAATTCTAACTGCGCCAGGTGCTCCGTTGCCTCTAAGACCACCATCGCTGCCTGCACCACCGCCTCCAAACCTACCGCCGGACATTCGAATTGTACCAACTGCCTCAGGGTATCCTCCACTACCACCCGTATCACCGCCCGAACCGCCCTTACCGCAGCCATTTATAGAATCTGCAAGGATAGTAGTTACGCCCCCACCAGCTCCGCTTGTTCCTTCCCCGTTAACTCCGGTGCCGCCACCTCCACCTGAATATGGAGCACCAGGAGTACTTGCTCCTCCACCTCCACCTCCTCCAGATCCTGCGCCTCCTGGATTATAACTGCCGCCGGCATTTCCACCTGTGCCACCGTTACCTGAATATCCACCTGCACCGCCCCCGCCGGCTCTATAATTTGTAGAGCCTATAGTTCCATTGCCGCCTCTACCGCCATTCCCACCCCCGTATGATGCGTCAACACTTGCACCTCCATTGCCGCCAAGTCCGCCAAGCCATTCCCAGTTTGGTCTAATTCCGTTATTGCCAACACCGCCCTTACCTCCATTAGCCAATAAAAGAGTTGTGCCGCCTCTTGCAATATAACTTGCGGCGCCGTCAGCACCTATGTAATTTGAGCCAATTGAGCCGCCTGCGCCGACTATTACAGTTAATGTTTCTCCAGGAGTTACTGGTATGTTATTTTTCCAGCTTAGGCCACCACCTCCTCCGGCACCAGATGTAGAGTTTCCACTGTTAATTGAAGCAGCACCTTGACCTCCTCCCCCAATAACAACAGCACTAATTCTTGTTACACCTGAAGGAACTACGAAAGATGTTGATGTTGATACATCGTTAGTTGATTGACTGGTTATGTTACTAGGTGAAAGAGTAATTTCATTAAAGTATCCGCCAACCATGTATGTTCCGGTACTGGTTTTGCGTTCGGCTGTGCCTGTAGATATGCTAACTTCATCAAACTGCCTAGCATATAATCCATTAGGACCTACATTAATAGTTCCACTAAAATTTACTTCATCCAACTCAACAGCTGATTGTAGTATTCCAGGAGGAAACAGTTTAGTCAGTGTCGTTGCCATTATCCAAATACCGTGTCTAAACTATTTGTAACAGTGTTATAGAATTGATAGACTACGCTGGCTCCGGTTGTCCCGACAAATCCCACTCTGTTACCAACATAGACACTACCACCAATACCAACACCACCTACTACCTGTAATGCACCTGTTACTGTGCTTGTACTGGTTGCTGTTCCTGCCAGTGTTAACGTATTATTATAACTAGGAGCACTTGTGCCGTTGCTTACTAATACATTACCGGCAGTACCTGGTCCAAAGAAACTAGTTACGTTTGTACTTGATTGATAAGGTATTTGGCCAGCGGTGCCGCCGGCTAGGTTAGTAGCTGACGTTGCGTTTCCAAGTAGACTGCCATTAACAGTTCCGCTGAATGCACCGTAAATTGTTCCGCCAACTCTTAAATCTCGTCCTATGCCAACTCCGCCTGCAACTACTACAGCACCAGTTGTGGTACTTGTTGAGTTGGTGTTTGTAGTAACGGTTAATGCTACTACAGACAAATTAGTAACAGTACCAATGGCTGCTACAAACGCTGCCAATGTAGCTACACCTACAACGGTAATTTCCGTTGTTGTAAAATTAGTGGCTGTCAACCCCCCTGGGATTGTTGCAGACCCAGTGATATTTAAATTGGCGGCAGTGATAGATGTAGCAGTAACAGATCCTGCTACAATTTCTCTTGGAACATATAATTTGCCGCCAATGTGAACATCTTGTTGTATACCAACTCCGCCCGTTACTTGTAGTGCTCCAGTAAGTGAGCTAATGGCATTAGTTACATTAGTAGAAGTAACTATACCGCCAACAAATAATCCGCCGCCTACTCCTACGCCACCTACTACAACCAATGTGCCGGTTGTAGTCGATGTTGCTGAAATGTTATTTTGTAGTTGTATTGTGCCAGTTCTAAATACACCAAGTGTAGCAGTACTAACATCCCATTCTTGAGTAAGTGGCACGTAGTCAACTCCGCCCATATACCAACGAAGTTCATCACTGGCGTTGTGCCAAATAAGAGCACCATGTTCGTCGCCTGTGGCTTCTTTGTAATGGTGATAGATATGTCCAATATCTTTGCCGTCATCTACTGTCCAAACTCCGCTTTCACCACTTAATCCCGATGGATAATGCAAGTCAATATAGTTGTCAGTATAAACAGTAGCTGTAGAAAAGATGCTTGTTGACGTGCCATAGAATACTACATTATTGGCAAAATATGCAGGACCGTCAACAAACAAACTGCCATTAATACCAACACCACCTACAACTTGAAGTGCATTACCTGCAACCGTTGTAGTGTTAGACAGTGTACTAGTTAAAGTTAATGTATTTTGATAACTAGGAGCACTAGAGCCGTTGCTTACTAATACGTCGCCAGCGGTTCCTGGACCATAAAAACCAGTAACACCTATCGCAACCTGATAAGGACTTTGGCCAGCTGTGCCATTTGCTAAATTTGTAGCAGTGGTAACATTGCCAACAATGCCAGCGGCATTTAATGTGCCGCCAATATATAAATTTCCACCTATACCAACACCACCACTTACTACCAATGCTCCAGAATTAGTTGAAACAGAACTTGTAGTATTATTAATTGATATAGCATTAGTAGTAGTATTACCCCTGTTAGTAACAGACTGTAATGTGCTAGTATTCCATACTGTGATAGTTCCAGTATTTGAACTTACTGAGGTATCTGTGCCTGCTGTTAATGTCTGTACACCTAAATTGCTAATAGTAAAACTTGTTTGTGTTCCAGTAGACACTATATCAGTAACTCCAATATAGTTACTGCCTGCCGGTATCACTGAAGTTACAACTCTATTGTTGTTGTCATATATAGATCCAGCATAAACTGATCCACCAATACCTGCACCACCTGCTACCTGTAGTGCTCCAGTAACGGTATTTGTGGACAATGTAGTATTAGAAATTATAATTTCGTTATTGGTTAAGTTACCTCTACTAGTTACACTTTGTAATGTGCTAGTATTCCAAATTGTTACTATACCAGTTGATGTGTTTACCGCTGTATCTGTGCCTGCTAAAATACTAGTCTTAGTAGCATATAAATCTACAGTAGCAGTAGTAATGATCAACGAATTGTTAATGTATGATGCAGTATTGATATACAATGCATTAGCATATAGATCACCACCTATACCAACCCCGCCTCTAACCAGCAAAGCACCTGTAGTAGTTGATGTAGACGAAGCAGTGTTTAATAAAGAAATAATTACATTAGTTGATGACCCTTGTTCAGTAACTGCTTGTAATGTGCTAGGAATAAGAGTTGCGGTAGTAAGAACTTCATACCCATGCACGTATGCTTGGCCGCCAACCCATAAATCTTTTTGTATGCCAACGCCTCCGCTGACCTGCAATGCACCAGTTGTTGATGATGTTGAATTTGTTAGATTAGATAATGTTGCGTTATTAAGTTGACTTAGGCCGCCTACTGCCAGTCTAGCAGCAACATCTAATTGACTTGCAGTTGTTACGCCTACGGTTACTGCATTTAATGTACTGAGTCCTGTAACTGTTAAATTTGTAAATGTTCCAGTTGTAATACTTACACTAGGAATGCTTCCGTAAACAGTTAAGTCACCATAAACTGTAGCATCAGTTCCAACTATAAGATTTTGTGCAATGGCTGCTCCGCCATCAACTTGTAACGTGCTGGTATTTCCTGTAGAGGATGTTACAGTAGACGTACCTTGGACATTTAATCCAGACTTTACAATAAAGTCTTGCGTTGGAGCTGTTGCCATGCCTAATTATCTCCTTAAGATGCCATGCCGGTTCTGAGAACTTTTATAGTTTTGTTTGTTGCTGCCGATGCCGAAAAATATAATCTTGCAGTATTGTCAATAAGACTTAAATCTGAAGTAAATGCTCCTAAACTGCCACCACTGCCAACACCACCCGTACTAACCAAACCGTATTCTGTAGAATATACTGTGCCTACATTGTCAGTAATTAAAATTAATTCTACTGCTTGAAAAGTTGCAGTTGATGCTGTATGATTTGCGCCGCCGCCTGATGATATTTGAATAAAATATTTTGCAGATCTAAAATCAGAAGCTAAGAAACTATCTATTAATACTGAAGCAGTATTGTTTACTGTAATTAATGTTGAATCAAAAATACTGTCAGCTATTCTTAGACTTTCGCAATTAACTCGTTTGCCGACTCCTAATCCGCCAGCAATAGTCACTGCTCCGGTTGTAGTATTTGTAGATTCAGTAATGTTTGTGACGTTTATTTTATTTGTTGTAGTAAATCCTCGCCCAGTAACTGACTGCAATGTACTTGTATTATCAAATCTTAGATATGTTATAGACGCAGTGTTAACAGTGGTAATATTAATGTCAGTCCCACCAAAGATAGAAGCATTTAAAGTTGAAGTAGTAAGGACTGGAGCATTATTTGAATATAGTGTACCGCCAATCCATAAGTCTCCACCTATACCAACTCCGCCTACAACTTGTAAAGCACCCGTGTTAGTCGATGTTGCATTAGTAGACGAAGTAACAATTAATGTAGATGCCGCAGAAGCCTGAGATACTACTAGCCAAGCGTCTCCGTTCCATTGGTATAGTTTTGTACCAACGGTCCACTGATCGCCTGGGGCTGGGTTTGGTGGAAAATTTAATGCCATTTTATTTTACTCGTTTCATAATTTATATTGCGCCTACCTGTATCCAGAACGTACTTGTGCCGTCTTTGATATATTGAAGGTAAGCAGGAATAGTTTCGTTAATCCAAATATCTCCAATTCTTGCAGATGCAGGACTAGATGTGCTTACTGTTACTTTAGGGCTGTATAACAGATAATCTTCATCTGGATTACCAGATTTTGCATATACATCTCCTCGGGCACCGATACCACCATATACAACTACTGCGCCTGTTGTAGTTGAAGTAGAAGTTGCACTACTACCGATGATAGCATTATCATATACCCCAATACCACCAACAACAACTAGTCCACCAGTCATTGTACTTGTGCTTGAAAACGTACCAGTTGATATAATTTGAGCACTCGTTCCTAATCCAAGATTGACTTCAGAACTAATATATGAATATCCGCGGCCGTCATAATAGAACACTGAACCAATGTTAACTTGATTGTCTTCTCCGTCTACTAGGTTGTCGCCACCAATACTGATAATTCCAGAACCGCTGTTGATAAATTTAGCTGTATTTTGGCCTATAATAATATTGTTAGAACCTGTAGTCAAAAGTCTTGCTGCTCTGTGTGCAATAAAAATATTATCTTCACCGTCTATTAAACGTTCACCAGCGCCAGCACCAATAGCAATATTGCTGTCTTGATGATATAATCTATTAACAGTTCCAGTAGTGCCACTAATATAAGGAGTAAATCCTGTTCCATCAATTGGTGTTGTTCTTAAAATATCTGAATATAATGCAAAATCTGCTGCCGTAGAAGTTGATGGTTCTACATAATAAACAACATCATTTAATTCAATGGAGCCGTCTATGTTAAAAAGTTTTATAGTTGTGCCAGTAATTAAATTGTGTCCGGCCGCCGTAATTACTACAGGATTTGTTAATGTAACATTTGTAATTGTAGCTACAAATACTGTTTGGTATATTCCAGTAAGTCTTAATGCACTATCACCAATAGCAATGCTATTTGATATTTCTGTTCCAGAACTTAGAGCGTGTCTACCAATAGCAATAACTTTGTGAGATGTACCAATCCCCAATAATGTGTCATATCCAATAGCAATACTTTCTTGACCATCTTCATAGTCGGTGAGTTGTGGTACTGCAGAACCTCTAACAACAATGTTATTAATTCCTTCGTAACCTTGGCCAATAGTAATGCCGTTAACAACAATATCTTTTCCAATATTCATTGTTCCCCATACACCAATGTCACCGTTAACTACAAACAAACCAGTGTTAGTGCTAGTTGACGCAATATCAGTTCCTGTAGCAAGAATTCTAATAGTGCCTGTAGTTAAGTTGCTGTAAAGTTCTGCATTTCTAAATTCAATGTTACCTAAACTTGAACGATATGACGTTCTTAATAAACCGTCTGTTACTAATGTAAAGCCTGTGGACGTGGTGTCAGTTGGCGGCAACTGGGGCTGGGCTTTTGAAAGGTCAATGAACTCGCCGCTGCCTCCTTTTCTTAGTAATGATCCACTTAATAATCCTGGCATTATAAATTATCCTATTAATTGTTAGCAGTTTCTAATATGCTCAATGTTAGTTGACATGTTCCTGTGGTACTAGCAAATGCTTGAACACTGTCTAAACTTTCAATAATTAGTTTTCCTGATAGAACTGTTCCTGCATCTCCTGCTGGAATTGCAAAATCTTTGACTAAGAATGTTGGAGTTAATGCTGCTTGAGCACCGTTACCTTGAGCATCGCGTAACACTGGTCTATTTCTATAATGAATAAAACTTACTGTTTGTGTCTCAGTGCTAACATTTGCTACTTGCGCCATCAATATAATTGAAGTTACACCAATTGGCGCAACGTATGCAGTCACAGTTGATGTTGTAACAGAGAACGACGGTAAAACTTTAGTCTTTGTCTTAAATGTGTTTAATGGTATTAATGCCATAATTTTTCCTTTTAACCTTGCTCGATTGCTAGAATGAACGGTGTCATATTAGCAAATAATGATTTAGTAAATGTTCTACCACTTAGAACGCCAGTTGCTTGGCTAATTACTAATCCTGGACCAATACGGAAGTCACCGTTTTGGTCTGTTGATGTAAAGAATACTTTACCGCTGTCTAATTGGACAACTTCTTTTGATTGTACTGGATCTGCTACTCCTCGTTGAGGCAATGCACCGTAATTTGTTCCAGCGCCTACATATTCAAATACGTATCCTGACGCACTAATATAGCTACGTTGATAAAAGTTTACAGTTGCTCCATCTGGGAACAAGTCTGTTCGCGTTACATTCTCTCCCATCTGCACAAGGTGATGAGTTCCTTCACGTTGCCAATAACTTAATCCAATCATTACACTATTGTATCTGCCGCCTGTTTCAATATCATAAATCAATCTTTGTAATATTAATTTAGTATCTCTGCGACACTTGAGATCGTTATACACCAATGTTGGGAACGCATCTTGAACATACGCACTAATTTCTTCAACAAAATAATCTAAGTTTTCTGTAATTAAAGCAATTGCGGCGCCAGCACCTTGTACTACTGGGCCAGTTTTAGTTCTTAAACTTGGTTTAACAACAGCTTCAGCTCCGGCTAATGTATCAGCTTGCACAGGAGTAGCTAACGTTGGATTAATAATTTCAATCATATTATCAAATCTTTGATTGATAAATGTTTCTGCAAGACCACCTTCAGTTAATAATGGCATTGTAATTTGCGTTGATGTATTGCCTGTTGTAGGAACAATTGATTCATTTTTAATTGCTTGAACAACTATAGAATTTAAACGTTGTAATGATGAGATGTGTTCAGGACGTTGGTCTCCTGTAGGAGAATCTCTTAATACGTTAGTTCCTACAGGAATAGGATTGTCACCAATTTCACTGCTTAATACTGTATAATACGCATTACCGCAGAAATATAAGTTAAAATAATTAATGTTAACTGTTGATGTTGTGTTAGTTGGGTCTTCGCCACCACTAGTTAATGCTTTACTCAACGTAACACTTTGATAACCAATATTTGTTACAATAGTATCGGTGGCAGCGTAAAGTATACCGTTAGTGCCAGTTTGACTACCAAATTGATCTCTAATATACAATGCATTACCCACAGCAATACCTGTAGTGTCAATGCCAGTAATTGTAATTGTACCTGTAGATAATACTCCTAGATTAGGAACAGCATTTAAGAATCCTGAGAATCCCTGTTCGTTGAGATACGGAACGACTGTGCCTGTATAGTCAGTATACAAATCTGGAGGTAGAACTTCCATGACCAAACTAATGTGTGGACGGTCATCTAGGTCAGGAATGAATACTCTAACCTGTGCATTATTTGGCCAATATCCAGTTGGATAATATTGATTAAATTCTGGATCATCTGGGTATGCTTTATTAATTGGGTTATATACTGTTCCGCTAAATGTTCTCTTACCAAAGCCTTTTGCAACTAAGCAAAGGTCACCAAAGTTAGCATTACTGTTAACAATTGAAGCAATGCCTCCGTTGTCAACTTGAACACCAGTGGAACAGAAAATTGTAAACACAGAAACTAGCTGTGCATATCCATCATTGGTAATTCTAACACCACGGCCGCCTTGGTTAACCTGTGTAAACGCATCATATACGAAAGAGTTAATAGGACTGCGAGCGCTAATAACTCCACCGTCAACTAAACTTCCTCCCATACTACCAATAGGATCAACTTTACGTTGATTCCAGGTACTTGCATTGCCTGTATATTCTAAACTCAACGTTTCAATTTCAGAATCTCGTAGAGGATATATTAAAGTATCACCAAAGTATAATGTAGCATTATTACCAAAGCCAATAGTAGGCATGTCGAGAGATACTAGGTATGTTCCTGTTGTAATAGTAGACACTGCTGTAACTGTTGGAGAAATCTTTACATCTGCTCCGTTAATTCCTGTTAGTGCAAACAGTCCGCCACCAAGATATGATGGAGGAGCAAATGCCGGACCTCTATTAATAATATCTGTGATTGTGTTAAATCCTCTCTTTACAGCTTCTTGTGGCATATAGTCACCACCATACTGGAAGAAAGTATTAATAACTTGAGTAATCTCAGTGCCAGTCTGAACAGTCACTGGAGTGTTAGCAATAATTTGTAAAGCAATATCTCTAGCGTGTTCAATCGCTAATGTTGTTGTAGTTTCTTGACCAGTTATGTAGCTGTAGTTACCTACCCAATATCCAAGTCCAGCTTCAATAGATTTAGAATTTCCACCTAATAAAATGTCTTGGCTCACTGCGTCAACAAGTAGTCCGGTATCTCTAAAACACTTCTCTTCGTTATAATTAAAGCTGCCTTGATTATAAGTCCAATCAACAAAATTTACCACATCGTCTACAATAAATGCTCTGTTAGCTTTCAGTAAGTTGAAACCATTGATAACAGATGTTGCGGTAGTTGCAGTCAATCCAACGCTGGTTAAATCAGCAGCTACTCCTGCGCCATAGATAATAATATCTGTAATTGTTGAGATAGAGCTTTGTACATAAGCAACTTCAACAACAGTTGCTGTAGATGTTGATAACACCTGAGCAACATTTGTGCCAGTAGTAGGTACAACTTGTGTGCCGGTCATAATGCTGGCTATAATATTTTTAATTCTATTAAATGCAACAATAGTCTGTGTTTCCTGACCATGAATAGTGCTTGTTGATCCAGAAGCTGCATAATAACTTAGACCTGCTTGAATTGCTTGTCTATTTCCACCATGTGTTAAGTCAAAGGCAATTGAGTTAGTTATTAATCCAACATCTCTTGCACATGTTGATGTGTTAAATGTAATGTCTGGGTGTATAGCATTAACGTAGGCTAATACTTCAGCAGCCATATATTCTTTGTTTGCAATTAATAAGTTGTAAGCATTCTTAATACCTTGTAGATCGGTTTCATTTCCGTTAGGTATAATGCGATCTGTCCAACCTTTTTTATTGCCTCTTAATATTTCAAGAACAATGTCAAAGTCCGCAGAAATAATTGCAGCCTCAACCGCACTAGCAGGAGTCAATGAAGTATCTTGTGTGACAGCAAATTGATATCTGTTAACCAAGTCATCGGCTGGTGTAATATTTCTAATAACTTTTAAAGATAATTCTTTTAGATAAGTTACTGCGTCAATTGTGGGTCCAATTTGTGCTGGAATATCTCCAGTGTATGTGCCTTGCGCCCAATACTGTAATCCAGAGAATGTGCTCTGACTTCTGTTAGTAGTTGGATATAATAAATCTGTTGCAATAGAATCAACAATCAATCCAACATCTCGCTTACAGGCTATTTTGCTGTAAGGGAATGCTTTGACTAAGTTGTTGACATAGTTAATAGTATCTTCTTGAATAAATCGTCTATTAGCCTGCATCAATATTTCAGCACTGACAAACGCGGCATCTGGGCCTGTTGACTTATACATTTCAGGAGCTGCATCTGGACCATTATTAATAATTGTAACAACGGTATTAAACAAACTGTCAATAGAGTCTGCGGCAATATCGCCATGTAATAATACAGTATTTCTAACCTGAGAGTTAGTACCAGTTGGCGCAACTGATGTAGGCACAGGTAATATATTAGTCCAAGTGTTATTAACAATGACGGCCTGAACCATCTGATTCAAATAATCAATTGCCGCAGAAGTTTGTGTTTCTTGCCCAGAAATCTTACTGATAACTCCGTCGTAATACGCTAGGCCGCTCTCAACTGCTTTTTGGTTTCCGCCAAATGCGGCATCATATGCAATATTTTCAACTAGGATACCTACGTCTCTATAACAGTATTCTCTACTATAATCAAATACGCCCGTAGTTGCATTGATGTAGGCAGTTACTTCGTCTTTAATAAAAGTTTTATTAGCTGCTAATAAATTAAATGCGTGTACTGCTTCTTCAGACGGATTAATTTCTAAGTCAATTGGTTCTTGACTAGTAACTGCATCTGGTCCGTTTCTAATGATGTTAGTTATAACATCAATTTTATCTTGCAATGCGCCTGCTTCATAAGAACTAGCAATAGGTTGACCAATAATTACTTGTGTAGTGCCAGTTTGATAAACTGTTGCAAGAGGCTCACCTGTTACAATGTTAGGGATAATACTCTTTAAATAGACATAGGCTGCGGTGGTCTGCGGAATTTCATTAGGTATAGCTGTACTAGTTGTGCTATAGTTATAATAATAAACTCCAGATTTAACACTTTGTTTTGTTCCGCCATGTAACAAATCAAATGCTACACTGTCAATGATGTAACCTACATCTCTGAAACAAGTTGAAGTATTGTAAACAAATCCCGGATGATTGGCAGCAATCCAACTTAATGTTTGAGTCTGTAAACTTGTTTTGTTGGCTAATAATGCTGTGTAAGCCGCATTGATATTAACATCTGTGCTTGGCAATCCGTTGGCTATAATTTGATCACTGATGTTAACTGTTCCGTTTGTGATAATATTTGTAATTGTAGAGAACAGAGTATTAACAGTAGTTTGAGGAGTTGCACCACCTGCATTTAGCGCCACCGTTGCCGCTAAACTTTTTAAATTAGTAATAGCTGCTGTGGTAGTTGTTTCTTCTCCTGCAATAGCAGAACTACTTTGACTCCAGTATTGAAGACCTGCAAAAATACTTTCACTGTCACTATTATACAACATGTCCATAGAGATAGAATCTACAATAAGATCCAAATCTCTTCTGCATTTAGCCACATTATATACAAATGATCCGCTGTTAAATGTTGCATCTACATAGGCAACAACTTGTTCTTGCATGAACGGTTTGTTAGCCAACATCAATGTGCGAGCATTAAAGAATCCTGGATTTTGTTGCCCAGCATTTACAGAATCACCTTGCGTGATTGTTCCTGCGCTCACGTTAACAATTAATGTAGTAGTGTTAGCAACCCATGTACCTGTGCCAACTGCTTTAGGAACTTGCACAGTTTGGTTTGGCACAAACATAGTACCATCTCTCAACCATGGACCACTTTGATTGGTGCAGTTTTGAATATAAGGAGAATGGAATAAGTCAATTCGTTCATCACCTTCTAATGGAGGAAATGATGTAGCATACGCACCTCTGTTATATCGAGGATCGTAATCACCTTCAAGCAATCCGCTACGACCATTTAAGAACGTCATGTAGTTTAAGTAGCATCCACTGTCTACATGAAATAAATCTTGTGTTTTGTTAATTGGTTCAACAAACGTTGTACGAATGTCGCTGCCTCTAATAGAAGTATAAGGCTTCATTCTTAGAGGATTGTCTTCTAGGTAAAAACCAGCACTAACTAAAATTTGAGTACCTGGTTGATAATAAGGGCTGTTAATTGCTCCGCCTATTGTGCGACACGCACGGCTTGCATCCATTGCTCGACCGTCATTAGTGTCATCTCCGTCCATGGTAACATATAAAGTATTTGAAACTACTGGAGCAGTACCAATTGGGTTAGTACCTCTAACTCTAATGTCTCCAAATATGTCAGCTCGGCCACCTTGAGGTTTAATTTCAATATTGCTGTTGTCAGTTGATGCAATTACTTTAGTATAAAGATCGTGAACATACGCTTCTGCCCATTGTGAAGAAGTTGTACCTAGACCATACACTTCTGTTGCAGTTCCTGCATCTTCTAAAGGTGTAACTTCTTTAGTAACAATATTTTCACCAACACTAATACCACCTTCAACTCTTATTGAACCAGTAGTTGCTGTAGCAGTTTGTGTGTTTAAAACTTTTAATAATTCTGTTCCAAATTTACCTGTACCAGGATTATAAGTTAATCCATTATCAAGACCTGTAGTATCAACATAAACAAATTGCTCGCCAGCACCTAATGTAAAGACTGGATGGAATACTAAATCAGCATTAGTTGCTGTAATTACTAACTGGAAAGATGTATTGGCAATTTCAATTCTACCATAGATACGACCACCTACGTTTAAATCTTTTTCGATACCAACTCCGCCTGCAACATATACAGAAGCCATTCTTCTATGAGCTTCAGTGTCATAGATATCTAGAGGATCATATGGTCGACCATCTGGACCAAATTCAAAGTACGGGTTGCCAGTATTCTTTCCACTGTAAAACTCACCTTCAGATATATTTGTTTTTAACCATTGTGTTGAAGATGATCCAATACTAAATGTCGACGTTGTGCCGCCACTAGCTACTTTAGGAAGGAAATCGCTGATAATTCTTGATTGAAAATCTGTTTCGTCGCCGGCTAAATCATTACCTAATTGAGTATTACCCCATATTTCTGTGTCAGGCGCATCTACAATTACTTTTGTATTTGCAGTTAGTTCAATATTAGTAGCAGCATCTACTGTAACTTTACTGCCAATTGATTCAATGGTAACATTATCGCCGGTAGCTTCAATAATAATTTCATTACTTGCGTATATTTCTGCATTACTGCCAGCTTCAATGATAGTATCACCACCAGATATAACATTTATTTTTCCTTCGGCAACATTTAAGAAATAGTCGTTAGGAATGTTTAAAACATTAGATTTGTTAGTTCCGGTAGCAATGCTGCTGTCCGGTAGTGTAGAGTAGTAGGTAGTAATTGCCATGTTTGATCCTCAGTATATTTATTTGTTTAGTGAATCCTTAGTTCAACTGCATCTATTAAAGGACTACTTTTATGAGGCCAATTTGGATGGCTTTGGAATCTTATTACAACTCCAAATGAAGAATTTTGTATATCTGACATAGTTAAGTTAGTGTTCCAATTGTCTGTTTCGCTACCGTAAATCTTTATAGGATCTAAATTTAAAGATGCATGATTATCACCTATAAGTTCATCGTTGCGGCATAATTGAATGGTTTCGTCCGTGATTCTACCTAGTCGATTCATTGAAATTTTTAGTTCAATACCGGATAATGTAGCTGGCAAGTTTACAAAATTAAAATTTGTAAGTCTTAGATAGTAAGTTTTTTCTGTTATATCGTGTCTAGGTTCTCTAGCAATATGAACTAAGTCTCTAGTAGTTCTTACAGACTTTCCATCTAAATTTTTTAATCCATGAAAGTCGCTGACATCTTGCCAGGAAACATGAGCATCTTCTCCGCCAACTTCTGCATATTGAATTATCGATCTAGGTAAGGTCCAATTAGTGGTCATACCTATATTTACCTAAATAGATTTTATACATATTAAATGAAAAAGGACTCCGAAGAGTCCTTTTACTATATCTAAAAATATTAGACAGTATCTCTAATAGAGACAATAGTTCCAGATGGAGCATCTAAAGTCCAACCTGTAGATACACCGTCACCTACTAGGAACGCTGTGCTTACTGTAGATTGAACAACAACAGCTTTACGAGCTGTTAGTTTCTTAACAAAGTAAGTGCTGCCATTGGCATCTGTAGCAATAATGTTCATTTCACCAGCTGCTAGAGTGGCAGCGGCTACAAGTTTGCACTGGCCTTGACCTTGAGAATTTTGAACTAGATAACGCTTGCTGGCTTCTTGTTTTAGAATGTCACCAGAGTTAACTGCACTAGAACCTGTTGTTAGGTAAGAAATAAATGCAATAGCATTTTGGCGTGTTGTAGATGTTGTAGCAACAAAAGTTGCGGCTGTTCCTGCTGAGCTAGGTGTAAATGTTAATGCTAAACTACCTGTGGTTGTATAACCAGTACCTGCATTAGAAACAGTTAACGTTTGAATACGGCCTGTGCCGCCTACATAGGTAACTTCAGCTGTACCGCTGGCAGCAACACCGCCTGCAATTTGAGGAGCACTTGCTACCCAAGTAACTGAAGTTGTTGTGCTGTATCCGCTGTTAGTTGCAGTGTTTGTAACAAGTAAAGTAGTAATACCTTCACCGCCAACACCAGTACGACCACCGGTTGCTTGATTTTGATAAGGGGTAATTAGATTACCGAAGAATTTCTTTTTAATTGGGCGTCCCATTTTTGTTTTCCTTTATATAAAAATTAGCAGATTCTATCTGCTACGCGGAGTGGGTACCGCATAAAACCCATTATGGGTTGTATCCTTGTGTAGCACTGTTGTGAGCAAATGTAATTGCTGTAGTACCAGTACCACCTAACATAGTAAGTCCACCAGCTGAACGGTTCATGAATAGTTGGAAGCGTTCACTTCCGCCAAATTCACCAAACCAAATTCTAACTGGGTAATATAATCCGCCTGTTAATGATAAACTGTTGGTGTTATATCCAACAACACCCTGGTTAACATAAGCCTGTTTATGGTGAGCATTTGTCTTACTTGGGCTCAACGCACCGTCACCAATCCATAGGATTACATCGTCATCGCAGGTAATAGCAGTGTTGTATGTAGCTGTTGTATCTGCATAGATATAACCCTTCCACTCAAAGCTGTAGTGATCTTCGTATGGTAGGTCATCACGTTGTCCAAAGCTGACGTATGTATCAACTTCGTGGTCTGCTGTAGAAATGTATGTAGCAGTACTAAAGAACGTCATGTTCCATGTACTTGTATTTCCGGCTGCGGTGAAAGC
>Ga0209599_10000602_pt1 | contig 22211 bp, 19 predicted proteins | sample Shrwel_input2_FT_FD_187534 | JGI IMG/M metagenome (GOLD analysis project Ga0209599, IMG submission 187534) | Subsurface microbial communities from deep shales in Ohio, USA - Utica-3 well 1 S input2 FT (SPAdes) (version 2) ... | reverse complement strand
GTCCTCGACTTCGCCGCCGGGACGCTCGGCACGGCCGACGCGGGCTTGGCCGAGAACGCTTTCCTCGCGCTGACGCAGGCCGCCGATGGCGATGCCCGCGTGGCGCCGGTCTTCGCCGCCTGGCTCAAGGCGGCGGAGCCTGCGCCCGAACAGCTCCGCGCCCTGGAACGCTTCGGCGTGGCCTTCGCCGGCCAGCCCCGCACCGCCGCCCTGCTTGGCGACATGCTCCAGCATGCGGCCGCCCCGGTCCGGCAGGTGGCCCTGCGCGCGATCGCCGCGTCCACCGGCAAGCTCGCCGACCAGCCCTGGCGTCCCGCGCTGTCGCAGCTCCTGCGGACGGAGCCCGGTCCCCTGGTCTTCGCGGCGCTCACCCGCGTGAAGCACAAGTCCTTCGACGGCGACCTCGCGGCCTTCGCCGCGGATGCGAAGCGGCCCGCCGCGCTGCGGCTCCGCGCCCTGCTGGCCTTGTCCGACGCGGGGAGCAAGCTGAGCGAGGGCGCCTTCGACCTCCTGCTCGGGCTGGCCGGCGACGCGGGCAACCTGGGCCAGCGCATCGAGGCCTGCCATCGCCTGTCCGAGGCCCAGCTGAGCGACGCGCAGCTCGACCGCTTCCTTCCCGTGCTGATGCAGGCCGGGCCGATCGAGCAGGGCGACTTCCTCCTCGCGCTTCGCCGTTATTCGCCGGCGCAGGGCCGGCGCATCGCCGCGGCCTTCGCGCAGTCGCCCCAGCTCGGCACGCTCCGCCCCGACGAGGTGCGCGTGGCCTTCGCCAAGTGGCCGCGGGCGGTCTTCGAGGTGATGGAGCCGGCCTTCGACGCCGCCCTCGCGGCCAACGAGCGGAAGCACGGCAAGCTCGACGGCCTCGCCCAGTCCGCCGCGCAGCAGGGCCGACCCGCCGAAGGCGCCAAGCTCTTCGCCGCCGGCCAAGGGGCCTGCATCGCCTGCCACCGCGTGGGCGAGACCGGCGGGCAAGTCGGGCCCAACCTCTCCCGCATCGGCGCCATCCGCACCGAGCGCGAACTCGTCGAAAGCATCCTTTTCCCCGGCAACACCATCGCCCGCGACTATGAGCTGCATGACGTCGAGACCAGCGACGGCCAGCACCACCTCGGCCTGATTCGTTCCCGCGAGGCGGCCGGGCTGGTCTTGGTCGACGCCGCCGGCCAGGCCAAGACCGTGCCGCATCCCTCGATCGTCGCGGAGAAGGAGGTCGCCACCAGCCTCATGCCCGCCGGCCTTGACGCGGCCTTTAAGCCGCAGGAGTTGCTCGATCTGGTCGCCTGGCTGCGGAGCCTGCGCTGAGGCTCAGCCGAGGAGCCAGAGTCCGGTCAGCAGGGGGAGGGCGAGGATCAGGAGGCAACCGCGTCCGCCCGGCTGCGCTTGCGTCGCATCGGGGTCGAACTCCAGGCGCTCATCGCCGAGGTGGTCCCCGGCGTCGTCCGGTGTCCGATCCTCGAAGTCGCTGGGTGAGTCGTCGTCCATGGGAGGAACTATGCCCGGAGGCGGGCGGTGCGCAAGACCCCGCCCGCTCTGGGGTTGCCCCGCGCCGCCGGGTCTACCTAGGATGGAACCCTAGCATGGCCACGATCCTCTGCATGAAGTGGGGCACCAAGTATGGTCCCGAGTACGTCAACCGCCTCCACTCCATGGTGCGCCGCCACCTGACGATCCCGCATCGTTTCGTCTGCCTCACGGACAACCGCGACGGCCTGCACGCCGAGATCGAGACCTTCCCGATCCCCAGCCTGGAACTGCCCGCCGGCGCGCCCGAGCGCGGCTGGACCAAGCTCGTCTCCTTCTCCCCGGCGCTCAGCGCCCCCGGCGGTCCGGAGCTCAAGGGCGAGGTCCTCTTCCTCGACATCGACATCGTGATCGTCGGCAACATGGACGGTTTCTTCCAGCACCCCGGCGAGTTCCTGATCATCCGCGATTGGCAGAAGGGCGACTACACCGGCAACTCCTCGGTCTACCGCTGGACGGCGGGCGCGCACCCGGACGTGCTCGAGTATTTCCGCGCCAACCTCGACGCCGTGCGCAAGCGCCACCGCAACGAGCAGGAATTCCTCACCGCGCACCTCAGCGCCCAGGGCAAGGTCGGCTACTGGCCCGCGACCTGGTGCCGCAGCTTCAAGAAGCACTGCGTGAAGTACTTCCCGTTCTCCTTCTGGCAGACTCCCACCATCCCCGAAGGCGCCAAGATCGTCGTCTTCCATGGCCTGCCGAACCCGCCCGACGCCCTCGTTGGCCGCAGCGGCAAATGGTACCGCCGCGTGTTGCCCACGCCGTGGATCGCGGACAATTGGAAATGAGCCCGGATGGGGTTGGCGGTTAGGGGTTCGCGGTTGGCGGTTAGGGGGTGGCGGTTAGAATCGCCTCAGGGTAGGGGCAGCACCGCGTGCTGCCCTCGTCCGTTCACCATCCGGCGGCCAAAGAAAGCAAGTAGGGCAGCACGCGGTGCTGCCCTTACCTTGACGAAGGCGCTCCGCGTCTTCGCGCTTACTTCTCCTCGGCGCCTTCGTCGTTGGCGGCTTCTTCCTTGGCCTGCGCCTGGCTGCTGAGCACGGGCTGGGCGAAGAGGCGGCTGTCGGCGAGCTTGGCGACGTAGCCCTCGTTGATGAGGAACTGGAGGTCGGCCGCGACGCGGCCCTTCGCCTCGTCGGTGGCGTCGGCGCCGGCGAGCGCGGTCACGATGTCCTTGGTCTGCTGGCCGCCTTCCTTGTCGAGGGCGTCCAGGATCTTCTGCATCGAGTCGCTGAAGGTCTGCTTGGGGTCGCGGCAACGACGGCGTACGCCGCAGACGTAGGTGATGCCCTTCGAGCCCTTCTTGTAGAGGTGGAAGCCCTCCTTGCGGAGGCGACCGCGGATCCCGTTGGCGGTGTCGAGCGGGAAGGCGCGCTGGTCCTCGAGGAAGAAGCGCACGGAGTCGCGGAGCGGGCCGGCGGGCATCGATTCGAGGAGCCGACCGGCGAAGCGCACCCAAGGGTGGGACTTCACGACCTGGTCCTTGCGGAAGGCCTGCAGGAAGCCGCGGGCGGCGTCGAGCGACTCGAGGCGCTCGGGTTCGCCTTCCTGGCGGTCCTTCGGCACGTACTCGTTGCGGCGGGACATCGCCTTGAGCCAGCCGTCGATGGCCTCCTGCTCGCGCACCATCTCGAGGCCGGCCTTGAAGCGGTCGAAGGAGCTGTCGGGGCAGTGGCGGGCGTGGTGCTCGCGGAGGGCCCGCTGGTAATTGTGGTGGGTGGGCGAGCCGAGGAGGGCGCCGGTCTGCCGGCAGCGGGCGACCATCTGGAACACGCCCTTCGGGGCTTCGACCTCGACCTCGACGACGTCGAAGAACTTGTCGAGGTGGCGGGACATCACGTGCTGGATGGCCTCGCCTTCGGTGAGGAACGGCACGCCGTCGGGGATGGAGACGCTGAGGCTGGCCGAGGGGTTGGCGGCCGCGTCGAGCGGGCGCACCACGATCGAGAGGCGGTCTTCCTTGTCGAGGATCAGCTTGGCCACGTCGAAGAGCGCGTAGGTCATCGCGCTGCTCTTCATCGCGCCGCCCAGGAGCTCGAACTTCTCGTCGTCCGGGAAGAAGGCCACTTCGACGACGGGGCGGAAGGGCGCCTCATCCTGCCAGCGGGGCGGGCCGCGGTCTTCGCGGCGCGGTCCCTCCCGACGGGGGCCGCGGTCGTCGCGGCGGGGGCCGTCGCGGGGCGGGCCTTTACGGTCGCCGCCGCCGGTCCGGGGGCGGTCACCGCCGAAACGGGGGCGATCGCCGCGGTCCTCGCGTCCGGCGCCCCGGCCACCGCTGACCTTCTCGGCGGGGCCGTTGACCCAGGAAGGGCCGAAACCAAGCGAGGACAGTCCCAAATCGAGGGAAGGATCCTTGGAGGGGGAGTTCTCGGCCGGTTCGGAAGACATCGCGAAAATGAGCGTTTGGGAAAGATGTTGGTTTGGCAAGCGTTGGCATAAGCGGTTTTTTCTTGCACCCGCCGTCGGGAGTTCCAGCGTGCACCTTCCCCTTTGCTCAGGTGGTGGAATGGCAGACACGCATGCTTGAGGTGCATGTGCCGCAAGGTGTCCGGGTTCAAGTCCCGGCCTGAGCACCAAATATCGGCAGGGCCGGTTCAAAAACGAACCGGCCCTGTTTTTTGTTCCCATGCGGCGAGTCTCCCGCAAAACAGAGGCATGGCACCGCAGGATCGGCTCGACGTTCTCATCCTTGGCTCCGGCGGCCGGGAGCACGCGTTGCTCAAGGCCTGCCTCCGCAGCCCCCGCGTCGCCCGGGTCCGGGTCGCCCCGGGCAACGGCGGGATGGCGCTCGAGGCCGAGTGCCTCGACGTCGACGCCGCCAATCCCGCCGCCGTCCTCGAACTCGTCCGCCGGACCGCCTCGAACTTCGTGATCGTCGGCCCGGAGGTGCCCCTCGCCGCCGGCGTGGTCGACGCCCTCGAGGCCGCCGGCATCCCGGCTTACGGTCCCCTCGCCGCCGGCGCCCGGCTCGAGGCCAGCAAGGCCTTCAGCAAGGACTTCATGGTGCGTCACCGCGTGCCGACCGCCGCTTCCGCGACCTTCAACCAGCTGGCCCCGGCGCTGGCCTATGTCCGCTCGCAGCCCGTCCCCATCGTCATCAAGGCCTCCGGCCTGGCGGCGGGGAAGGGCGTGGTCATCGCGACCACCTTGGCCGAGGCCGAGGCCGCCCTGCGCGACATGATGGAGACCAAGGTCTTCGGCGCCTCCGGCGACGAAGTCGTGATCGAGGAGTTCATGCAGGGCGAGGAGGCCTCCATCATGCTGATGGTCTGCGGCGAGGAGTACCTCATGCTGCCGCCCAGCCAGGACCACAAGCGGGTGGGGGAGGGCGACACCGGCCTCAATACGGGCGGCATGGGCGCCTACGCCCCCACCACCGTCGTCACGCCCGAAGTCGAACGCCGCCTGCGCGAGGAGATCATCGTCCCCACGCTGCGCGGCCTCAAGGCCGACGGCATCGACTACCGCGGCACCCTGTACGTCGGCATCATGGTCACCGCCGCCGGCCCCAAGGTCGTCGAGTTCAACGTCCGCTTCGGCGATCCCGAATGCCAGGTGCTCATGCCCTCGCTGGAGACCGACCCCGTCCAGATCATGGAGGACATCGCGCATGGCCGTTTCCGTCCGGCCGCCGTGAAGCTGCGTCCCGGCGCCACGATCATCGTCGTCCTCGCCGCCGGGGGCTATCCGGGCGAAATCCGCAAGGGCGATGCCATCACGCTGCCGACGGACCTGCCCGCCGGCGTCGACATCGTCCATGGGGGCACCAAGCGCTTGCCCAACGGTCAAGTCGTCACCACCGGGGGACGGGTCCTCGGGGTCGTGGCCCATGGGGCGACCTTGCGGGAGGCCGCCCAGCGGGCCTACGCGGTCGCTCCCCTGGTCCGCTTCGAGGGATGCCATTACCGCCGGGACATCGGCCATCGCCAACTCAAGCGTGACGGCGCCCTCTGAACGCTTGAACGAGGGCGAAAGCCCCGCATCGTGAGCCCATGGCCGTCCCGCGCGACACCGTGACCTTCGTCTGCACCGGCAATACTTGCCGGAGCCCGATGGCCGAGGCGTTGCTCCGCGCGGCCCTCGCCAAGCGCGGCGAGGGTCTGGGTCATCTGCGCGTGGTTTCGTGCGGCTTGGCCGCGGCGCCCGGTGAGCCGGCCTCTCCCCATTCGGTCAAGGCCATGGCCCGCATCGGCCTGGACATCTCCGCGCACCGCAGTCGCCCGCTGTCGCCGGACGACCTGGCCCGCAGCGTGGCGGTGTTCGCGATGACGGGCTCGCACCTCGACGCCCTGTCCCGCCGGGCCGACCTCCTGCCCGAGGCGGTCCTGCTCCTGCGCGACGTGCTGCCGCCCGCCGCCCCCCGCGCCATCCCGGATCCGTTCGGCGGCGATTTCCGCGAGTACGAGGATTGCCGCGATTCCATGGTTGAAGCGATGCCCGCCCTGCTGGAGTTTCTGCGCCTGCGATTTTCCCGATGACGACCCCCGCCTTGACCCTTTCCTTCGGCAGCGACCATGGGGGGCTGGCGTTGCGCCGGGGCTTGATCGAGGCCCTGCGGGCCAAGGGCTACGCCGTCCTGGACCGCGGCACCGAGACCGAGGCCTCCTGTGATTATCCCGACTACGCCCAGGCGGTCGGGGCCGACGTGACGGCGGGCCGGGCGCGCTTCGGTATCCTCGTCTGCACCACGGGCATCGGCATCTCCATCGCCGCCAACAAGCTCCCGGGCATCCGGGCCGCCTTGGTCCAGGGCGCCGACGCCGCCGCCCTCAGCCGCCGGCACAATGACGCCAACGTCCTATGCTTCGGGGCGAAGTATGTCGACCTGCCGCTTGCCCTTACCTGCGTCGAGGCTTTCTTGGGCGCCGAGTTCGAGGGCGGCCGCCATTGCCGACGCGTCGACAAAATGGAGCCCGCCCGCTGAGCCGCCGTCTTTTCCGTTGCCAACCACCGCCTAACTTCCTGCCTTTCCCGCACCGCACCATGACCGCCATCCGCCGCATCCCGCTCGCCCAGCTCGATCCCGAGATCGACGCCCTGATCAAGTCCGAGCTCAAGCGCCAGCAGACCCACCTCGAGCTCATCGCCTCGGAGAACTTCACGCTCCCGGCGATCATGGAAGCCCAGGGCAGCGTGCTCACCAACAAGTACGCCGAGGGTTACCCCGGCAAGCGCTGGTACGGCGGCTGCGAGTTCGTCGACACCGTCGAGCAGCTCGCCATCGACCGCGCCAAGCAGCTGTTCGGCGCCGATCACGCCAACGTCCAGCCGCACTCCGGCAGCCAGGCCAATGCCGCCGTCTACTTCGCCTCGATCAAGCCCGGCGACAAGATCCTGACGATGAACCTGTCCCACGGCGGGCACCTCACGCACGGCAACTCCGCCAACTTCTCGGGCAAGCTCTACACCGTGGTGCACTACGGCGTCGGCGCCGACGGCCGCATCAACTACGACGAGGTCGAGGAGATGGCCAAGCGCGAGAAGCCGAAGATGATCACCGTCGGGGCCTCCGCCTACGCCCGCGAGATCGACTTCGCCCGCTTCGGCAAGATCGCCAAGGAGAACGGCGCCTTGCTGCTCGCCGACATCGCGCACATCGCCGGCCTGGTCGCCGCGGGCGTCCACCCGTCGCCCGTCCCCCACGCCGACTTCGTCACGACGACCACGCACAAGACGCTGCGCGGTCCCCGCGGCGGCCTGATCCTCTGCAAGGCCGAGCATGCGAAGGCCATCGACTCCTCCGTCTTCCCCGGAGCCCAAGGCGGCCCCCTGGAGCATGTCATCGCCGCCAAGGCCGTTTGCTTCGCCCAGTGCGCGACCCCGGAATTCAAGGAGTACGCGCGCCAGGTCGTCGCCAATTCCCGCGCCTTGGCCGACGCCCTCGTCGCCCTCGGCTTCGGCCTCATCAGCGGCGGTACCGACAACCATCTCAGCCTCATCGATTTGCGCAAGAGCCACCCGAACGTCTCGGGCAAGGACGCGCAGCTCGCCCTCGATGCCGCCCATATCACGACCAACAAGAATACCGTGCCGGATGAGACCCGCAGTCCCTTCCAGGCCAGCGGTATCCGCGTCGGTACGCCGGCCGTGACCTCCCGCGGCATGAAGGAAGCCGAAATGAAGGAAATCGCTCGGGCGATTTCCATCGTGCTCTCCGATCCTCAGAATCCCGCGAAAATCGCCGAAGCCCGGGGTATCGCCGAGGCGCTCTGCGCCCGTTTCCCCTTGCCTTATTGAGGTTTAAGTTTGGTTTTCGCTTCCATTTCCTCCCCCTCATCCATTATCCTAGTTTCTACCCCAATACCAATGACCCCCTCCATGCGTAAACGTAAGGGCTTCACCCTCATCGAACTTCTGACGGTCATCGCGATCATCGGCATCCTCGCGACCGCCCTTGTTCCGGCCGTCAAGAAGGTTCAGGAGCTGGCCCGCCGCACTTCGGCCCTCTCCAAGATCCGCAACATCGGCTCCGCCATCAAGGTGGCCAACGACAACGGTTCCAAGCAGATCCGCGACCAGGCTTTCGTCCTGAACACCCCGTCCCTGACGGCCGCCTCGATGCCCCAGTTCGCCCAGATGCTCGCCATCTACGGCGGCATCAATGACGCCACCCAGTGGTACGTCGACAACGACCCCCTCAACGAAAGCGTCACCGTTCCTCGCCAGGTCCTCTCGGGTGCCGCCGGTTCCTACATTCCCGACCCCGCCCTGTTGACCGCCGCGGTCTCCTGGACGACCTACACCCCGAGCATCAAGTCCGACGAAGGCACCATCCCCCTCATCTGGACCCGCGGCCTCACGGACGCCGGCGTCTGGGATGCGAATGGCCAGTTCCCCGCGGTCTGGGGTTCCGAAGGTGGCCACATCTACTTCAACAACGGTCGCGTCGAGTGGTTCACCGACACCACCGCCCCGGAAAACCAGTTCACCTCCCGCGTCGATGGTCGCCCGACCCCGCAGTGGCGTCTGGCGGTTTCGCGCACCTTCACCGGTCAGGCCCTCCAGCCGCGCTGAGGTCCTCCTCCGTCTGAACACGAAAGCCCCGGGTCACCGGGGCTTTTTTGTTTCCAGAGCTGCCGGGTCGGCCAACCTCGCAGCTCCGACCGATGGCCACCGCCCAAGCATGGATCGCCGCCTGCCGCCCCAAGACCCTGGTGGCGGCCGTCGCGCCCGTCGCGCTCGGTGGGGCGGTCGTCGTCGCCCATGCGGGCGCGCCCGGTCTCTGGCTCTCCCCGCCTTTTTTCTTCGTCCTGCTGAGCTGCCTCGGCTTCGCGCTCGGCGTCCAGGTCGCCTGTAATTTCGCCAACGACTTGGGTGATTCGCTGCGCGGCGCCGACACCGCCGCGCGCGTCGGCCCGCGTCGCGCCGTTTCCGCCGGCGACATCGCGCCCGCCGCGATGCGTCGCGGAATCTGGATCGCCTGTCTGCTCGCGCTCTTGCTCGGTGCCCCGGTCGCTTTGCTTTCCCCGTGGTTGCTGCTGGCCGGCCTGCTGGCCATCGCCTGCGCGCTCGCCTACACGCTGGGTCCTTTCCCGCTGGCCTACCGCGGGCTCGGCGACGTCTTCGTCGTCGGCTGCTTCGGCGTGCAGGCGACCGTGCTGACCGCCTGGGCGGTCTGCATGCCTGCCCCGGGTGACTGCGGTTGCAACACGCCACCGATGCCTTGGTGGCCCGCGCTCCTCGCCGGCCTCGGGCTCGGCCTGCTCGCCGACAACATCTTGGTCGCGAACAACGCCCGCGACTACGAGACCGATCTCGCGGTGGACAAACGCACGACCGTGGTCCGCTTCGGCCGGGGCTTCTCGCGCCACCTCCACGGCTTCAACTCGGTCTTCGGGTTGCTCTGCCTGGGCCTTGTCTTCGGCTGGGCTCCGCTTTTTCTGCTGCCGGTGGCATTAGGGCACCATGTCGCCTTCCGCCAGGCCCGGCAACCGGTCGATTTCCTGCCGTTTCTCGGGCGGGCGGCGGGCTTGATGCTGCTGGCGACGATCCTGTGCGTAACTGCCACTTGCCTTGGGTGGGTGCCGGCTGGCACCCTGTGGGCGCGATGAGCCAACCCCCGTCCCTCGCCGATCAGCTCGAAGCCCTCGTCCAAGCCGGCGGTCGGCCATCGTGGGACGAGTATTTCATGGCCACCGCCGTGCTCGTCAGCTCCCGCTCCAGTTGCGAGCGCCTGCATGTCGGCTGCATCGTCGTCTCCACCGGCAAGCACCCGAACCGCCTCGTGGCCGCCGGCTACAACGGTTTCCTGCCCGGCGCCCCGCATGACTCGCACGTCCGCGACGGGCACGAGCTCGCCACCGTCCACGCGGAGCAGAACGCCGTGGCCGATGCCGCCAAGCGCGGGGTCTCGCTCCAGGGCACGGTCTGCTATGTCACCCACTATCCCTGCGTGAACTGCGCGAAGATGCTCGCCGCCGCCGGCATCGCCGAAGTCCGCTACCGGCACGACTACAAGAACGACCCGCTCGTCGCGGAGCTCTTCACGCAGTCCGGGGTGAAGGTCGCGCGCATCGGCGCCTGAGCGATGGCCGGCCGGTTCCAGTCGCTCGCCGGCCGGCTCCTCGTCTCGCACCCGTTGCAGCGCGACGAGCATTTCCACGAGTCGGTCGTGTTGATCCATGCGCATGACCGCGCCGACGGCGCGATGGGCGTGATCCTCAACCGCCCCTATGGGCGGACGCTCGGCCAGGCCCAGCCCCGGTGGGTCGGGACGCCGCTCGATCGCCTGCCCCTGCATTGCGGCGGACCGGTCGCCTCCGACCAGCTGGCGTTCGGCGGTTGGCGTTTCGCCGCGCGCGGGCCGGCGGCGCTGCGCTATGGGGTCACGCGGGAGGAAGCCGAGGCGATGGCCGGCGACCCGGCCTTCCGGCTGTTCGGCTTCGTCGGCTACGCCGGCTGGGACGCGGGGCAGCTCGAGAACGAGCTGCGTCTCAACGCCTGGATCACGTGCCCGTTCGATCGGGTCTGCGCGCGCCTGGAAGGGGAGGCCTTCTGGAAGGCCCTCCTGCTCAAGCATCGCCCCGACCTGCGCTTGGCCGCGGATTCCCCCGAGGATCCGCGGCTCAACTGATCACCGGCTGTTGGCGGTCAGGATCTCGACCTGCCGGATGAGCGTGTCGCCGGCGGCCTTGCCGTTGGCGCTGAGCATGCGGCGTTGGATGAGCTGCGGGCGGAACTGTTCCTTCACGCCGTAGAGCGACCAGAGGCCGGGCCGCAGGCGCGGGTCGCCGGCCGGGAGGGCCGTCCAACCGATGGGCATCCCTTGCCAACTGAACTCCACGTACCAGCCCGCCGCGGTCGCGACGTCGCCGCCCTTGCGCAGGGCGGGGTAGCGGGTGACGAAATCGGGCGTCCGCTTGGGGCGCAGCGTGATGGCCAAGGCCACGGGCTGGCCGCGCAAGGTCGCCAGCACGTCGGTGGAGGAGCGCGCCAGCAGGAGGGTCGGGTCGAAGCCGATCAGGTTCTGGCCATTGAAGATCCCGTGGTGGTTGGGTACGCCCCGGTTGTCCTCCGAGGAGTCGTACCAAGCCTGGAAATGTTCGCTCAGCAGCAGGCCGACCTCGAAATGGAGGTGGGCGCGCTCCTTGGGGATGGCGGTCTCGCTGGTCGAGCTGTGCCCCATGACGCCGAGCACCTTGCCGGCCGCCAAGGTCTGCCCGGCCTTGATCCCCGGCTGGAGGGAAGCCAAGTGCGCATAGAGCGTGTAGACGGGGATCTCCGCTTGCGGGTGGAGCATCACCACGTAACGGCCGTAGGTCCCGTTCGGCCGCGGGTTGACGTAGGCGACCACGCCGGCCATCGCGGAGAAGACCAGGTCGGTCGGTTCGCCCGCCTTGGTCCGCCCCACGGGCCGGATGTCGAGACCCTCATGGAAGCGGTGGCCGTCGTCGCGGACCATGCCGAACGCGCCGGACTCGATCCGCCGGGACTCGGTCGGCTGCAGGTAGTCGGCGGGGCTCCGGAGTTGGGAGCGGTCCATCGAAGTCGGCCAGACGACCTCGGTCGCCCTCGCCACGGTCGCCGCGAGCCCCAGCAGGAGCCAGCCCTGGAGGTGACCCGCGGTCACGTGCCTTCCCGGTCGCGCAGCTTGCGGATCTTGAGGATCGACTCGTTGAGCCGCTTGCTCAGTTCCAGGGCCGCGGCGCGGTTCGAGAGCCCCTTCTGCTCGACGTGGAAGAGGAGGTTGCCGTCGACGACCTGGCCTTCGAGGCGCATGATGCCGACCGCGGTCTCGTTGACCACCAGCACGAGCTGCTTGCCGATCGCCTCGGCGGAATACTGCATGATGTCGGCGCCCGACTTGCGGTCGACCTGCACCAGCAGGAAGACCTGGCGCATGTCCTGCGGCCCCGCCTCGACGACCTCGGTGTTCAGGACGGACTCGGCCTTGACCAGCGCCGTCGTGAGGACCGGGATGCGCAGGCCGCTGACGGGCAGGACGACGTCGAGCCGCATCGACGCGCCGGTCGAGGCCGGGGCCTCAATGAACACCGAGGCGATGTCGGTGGGCAGGTCGGGCGTGCAGCCGGCGAGGCAAAGGGCGGCGAGGGCACCGAGGACGGAGAGGGACTTCATGGAAATCAACCGACCAGGAGGTCGAGGGTCGCGCCGACCTGGAGCAGGTGCGCGGGCTGCAGGTCGAGGGCGGGCACGAAGTAGACCTGCTTGCTCGCGGCGTGCTGGTAGGGGATGAGCCCCTTCTCGGCCGGACCCATCGCCTTGATGATGCGCTTGCGCTCGAGCAGCATGGCGAGGATGTGCTTCAGGACGGTCTTGTCGCCCGAGGGGTCCTCCTCGGACTCGTACAGGGACAGGAAGAACTCCTCGCGGGAGGCGAGCAGCTGGGCCCGCTGGGCCTGCTCCTCTTCCCCGCGTTCCTTGACCTCGCGGGTCCACTTGCCGAGCAGCAGGCCGGGCGCCTGGAAGGCGGCGGCGTGGTCCTTGAGCACGTCGGTGCGGTCGATGAGCCCGCCGGTCGGCTTGTGCACGATGCACGTGACGATGTCGCCGACGCGGAGTTCCTGGCCGGAGACGGCGCACGTGCGGGCGATGGGTTTGACCTGCCAATCCATGCCCCGAGGATGAGCCCGCGGGGGCGGGGCGGGCAACCCCATTCCCCGGGGATTGGGGCTGACTTATTGACGGCCTCGGGCCAGCCTGCGGCATGAACGGCGAGAGTCCCTCCGGTGCCGCGGCCCTGCTCGTGGTCGACGTCCAGCCCACCTTCCTCCGCGTGATGCCCGCGGGTGAGGCCTGCCTCCGGCGTTGCCGCCTGGCGGTGGCCGCCGCCCGGCTCCTCGGACTGCCGATCTTCTTCACCGAGCAGGTCCCGGCCAAGCTCGGGCCGACGCATCCCGACCTCTTGCTGGCGGCGGGTGAGGGCACCCGGGTGTTCGGCAAGACCGCTTTCTCCGCCTTCGGGGCGCCGGGGCTCGCCGAAGCGCTGCGGGAGGCCGGCATCACCCATCTGCTCATCGCCGGGCTCGAAGGGCCGGTCTGCGTGCACCAGACCGCGGTGGCGGCCCTGCGCGCCGACTTCGGGGTCACCTTGCTCACCGACGCCATCACGGAGCGCCGGCCGGACGATGGCGCCGCCTGCCTCGCCGCCCTGCGGCACGCCGGCGCGACGGTCCTCCCCGTGGAGACGGTCTTCTATGCGCTGCTCGGCGACGCCGCGGAGCCGCGTTTCCGCGCCTTCACGGAGCTGGTCAAGCAGGCTCAGGCCTGATCGACGGTCAGCGACGGCGCGGGGGCGACGTCGGCCGGCCGGTCCGGTTCGCTCCAGGCGGCGAAGGCGATCATCGCCGCGTTGTCGCCGCAGTGCTTCGGCTCCGCGAGGAACATCGGCAGGCCCCGTTGCGTGGCCGCGTTCGCGAGGCGGGTGCGGAGCGTGCGGTTGTTGGCGACCCCGCCCGAGAGTCCGACCGAACGGTAGGCGCCGCGGTCGAGGGCCGCGCCGACCTTGGCGACGAGCTGCTCGATGATGGCGTGCTGGTACCCCGCGCAGAGGTCGGGCAAGGCCGCGCGCACCTGCGCGTCGTCCATCTTCTCGAGCTGGTAGCGCAGCGCGGTCTTCAAGCCGGAGAAACTCAGGCGCAGGTCGGCCTTCTCCGGGATGCCGCGCGGGAAGGCGAATTTTCCGGCCTCGCCCCGCGCGGCGTGACGTTCGATGAGCGCGCCGCCCGGGTAGGGCAGGCCGAGGAGCTTGGCGCCCTTGTCGAAAGCCTCGCCCGCGGCGTCGTCCACGGTGCGGGCGATCACCCGGATCGAGAGGTCCTCGCCCAGGCGCACGAGCAGCGTGTTGCCGCCGGAGATCACGATGCCGAGGTGCGGGAGCAGGGCCGCGCGCGCCGCCAGGAAGCCCGCGGGGTCCGCCGCGTGCCCGGGGAGGAAGACCGAGTGGACGTGGGCGCGCAGGTGGTTGACGCCGACCAGCGGGCGGCCGGTGGCCAAGGCCAGGGCTCGCGCCAGCGTGACGCCCATCGAAAGGCACGGCAGCAGGCCCGGTCCGCGGGTGACGGCGATCCGCGTGACCGCCGGCAGGTCGGCGCGGAACTCCGCGAGCAGGAGGGGCAGGGCGGAGAGGTGCATGCGGCTGGCCAGTTCCGGCACGACGCCGCCGTATTTCTCGTGTTCGGCCGCCTGCGTGCTCACGAGCTCGCGGACGATCCCCCGGGCCGGGTCGAAGAGCGCCAGGGCCGATTCGTCGCAGGAACTTTCGATCGCGAGGATCATCCGCCTGCAGTCAGGCCAAATCGGGGCATGGCTCAACCTCGTTTCGTCTGGCGCAGGCGAAAAGTCCCCGCAACGCTGGTCCCGTGGAAGCCGCCGCCCGCCACGACGCCCTCGTCGCCCTGCTTCGCCGCGAGGCCCGTGACGGCGTGGTGCCGTTGTCGCGTCTCGTGTCGGCCGCGCTCTACGCCCCCGGCCTCGGTTATTACGTCGCGGAGCGCGCGCGTGTGGGCAAGGGCGCCGGCACCGACTTCACCACCGCCGCCGCCCTCGGGCCCATGTTCGGCGAACTCGTCGCCGCGGCCGCCGGCCAACTCGTCGGCGACCTCGCCGCGCATGCGTTGGTCGAGGTCGGCGCGGAGCCCGGCCAGGCTCATTTCGCCGGCGTCGCCGGACGTTTCGCCGCGCACCACGTCTTCCGCGTCGGCGACCCGCCCCGTCTCCCGGCGCGCGCCGTGCTGGTCGCCAACGAGCTGTTCGACGCCCAGCCGTTCGACCGCTTCATCTTCCAGGGTGGCGCGTGGCGCGAACTGGGCGTGCGCGTCGACGGCCCGACCCTCGCGCCGGAAGTCCTGCCCGCGTTCACCGATCCCGCCGCCTCCGCGTTCGTGGCCGGTTTGCCCGCGGCGGAGGAAGGCTGGATCATCGACGTCCCGTTCGCGGCCGAACGCCTGCTCGCGCAGCTGGTCGCGGGCGGGTGGACCGGCGCCGTCATCTTCCTGGATTACGGGAAGACGGTCGCGCAGTGCCTGGAGTCGTCCCCGGCGGGCACGGCCCGGGCCTATTACCGCCACCAGCTGTCGGGCGACATCCTGACGCGGCTCGGTTCGCAGGACCTCACGTGCCACGTCCTCTGGGATCGGCTCGAGCCGGTGCTGCGCGCCGCCGGTTTCCGTACCGCGCTGGATCGGCAGGAAGCCTTTTTCGTGAAGCATGCCGCCGGCGCGATGGAGCGGATCGCCGCGTCGGGCGACCCCGAGGCCACCGGCCGGCTCCGGGCCCTGACGCACCCGGCCCATTTCGGGTCCAAGTTCCAGGTTTTGCACGGCGTCAGGCCTTAATCGGCGGTTTTCGGAAGCCACGCTCGACCTCGGGGGAACAACCCCTTTTCTGGGGTGTACCCCTCATTTAAGCCATGAAGTCCTCCCTGCTTATTCCGTTCACCCTCTGCTTGGGCGCCGCGGTGCTCTCGGCCGACGTCAAGGTCATCCAGGCCTTCGAGGGCGATGGCTTCGACAGCTGGCAGACGACGGGCACGGGCTTCGGGCTCGCCCCGGTGACCGGCCGATGCGACGGCGTCAACGGCGAGTTCCGCAACTACGGCGGCAACTCCCTCGTGTGCTCCGCCCACCGCGGTGATGGGGCCACCGGCACGCTGACTTCGCCCGAAATCGTCCTCACCCATCCGTACCTCGGGTTCCTCGTCGCGGGCGGCAACCATCCCGGCAAGACCGCGGTGCAGCTCCTCGTCGACGGCAAGGTCGTGCGCGAGACGGTCGGCAAGAACAGCCTCATGCTGGTCGAGTCCGTCTGGGACATCGCCGAGTTCAAGGGCAAGAAAGGCGTCCTCCGCCTCGTCGACCGGGAAGTCGGTCTCTGGGGCTTCATCGCCGCGGACCATTTCGTGTTCTCCTCGACCAAGGACGTGAAGTTCGCGACCGGCGGCCGCCCCAAGCCCAAGGCCGCCAGCAACCTCGTCCGCGTGCCCGGCGAAGGCACGGCGGCCCTGCAGCCCGGCGCCAGCCTCAAGGAAACCGGCGGCCACAAGGCCACCGGCGTGACTTCCCCGACCGCCATCGCCTTCGGCAACGACGGCAGCCTGTATGTCGCGGAGTCCCACCGCTTCCGCTTCGGCGTCGAGGATGACCGCAACCACCTCTACTGGTACCACGACGACCTCGCCGCCGCGACCACCGCCGACCGCCTCGCCCTGCACAAGAAGTGGGAAGCCAAGCGCTCCCACGCGTGGATGACCGCGAAGTCGGAGAAGATCCGCTTCCTCACCGACGAGCAGGCCGACGGCGTCTTCGCGAAGTCCCGGATCTTCGACGAGAAGTTCAACGACGTGCTCGACGGCACCGGCGCCGGGGTCATGGCCTGGGACGACAACGTCTACTTCGCCTGCATCCCCCGCATCTGGATGCTGCAGGACCCCAAGCAGGACGGCGTCGAGGGCCAGCGCAAGGTGCTGCAGGACGGCTTCGGCGTGCGCATCTCGCTCTCCGGCCACGACATGAACGGCTTCGCCATCGGCTACGACGGCCGCGTCTGGGGCACGATCGGCGACCGTGGCTTCAACTTCACCACGAAGGAGGGCAAGAAGTACGACTCGCGCAACCGCGGCGCGGTCTTCCGCTTCGAGCCCGATGGTTCGGACTTCGAGGTCGTGCACTTCGGCCTGCGCAACCCGAAGGAGATCGCGTTCGACGAGTTCGGCAACGGCATCTCCGTCGACAACAACTCCGACCAGGGCGACCAGGCCCGCGTCGTCTACGTCGTGGAAGGCGCGGATTCCGGCTGGGAGATGGAGCATCAGGCGATGCACACCTTCCACCGCTCGATCGGGCTGGAGCAGCGCCCGCCCTCCCGCTGGATGACCGAGAAGGTCTGGGAGCTGCAGAACCCCGCCCAGCCGGCCTTCATCATCCCGCCCTCCGCCTACATCTCCTCCGGTCCCTCCGGCCTGACCTACCACCCGGGCGCGGGCTACCTCGAGGCCGAGGCCAAGCACTTCCACATCTGCGATTACCGCGGCTCCGCAGGCGGCTCCGGCATCTGGTCCTTCCAACTCGCCCCGGCCGGCGCCGGCATGAAGCTGGTGGAGTCGCACCAGCTGCTCTGGGGCGTCGCCGCGACCGACGTCGAGTACGACTGGAAGGGTCGCCTCGTGGTGTCCGACTTCATCACGGGCTGGGAATCGCATGACGCCGGCCGCATCCTCACGCTCTCCGCCGACAAGGTGTGGAAGCCCGAGGCGGCCGCCACGGTGGCCACCCTCATGAAGGAAGGCTTCGCGAAGCGCGGCTCCGCCGAACTCGCCCAGCTGCTCGCCCACGCCGACCAGCGCGTCCGCCTGCGCGCCCAGATCGAACTGACCCGCCGCCCCGACGCCGCCGACCGCTTCGAGGCCGCGACCAAGTCCGCCGACCCGCTGGAGCGCGTCCACGGCATCTGGGGCCTGGGCATCCTCGCCCGCCGCGGGGCCGCCATCGCCCCGGGCGAAGCCTTCAACGGCAAGCCCACGCCGGTCGCGCCGCTCGCCGAACGCGTGGCCGCCGCGAACCGCCTGGTGCCGCTCCTCGCGCACGCCGACGCCGAAGTCCGCGCCCAGACCGCCCGCGCGCTCTCGGAGTCCCCGCTCAAGGGCGACGACCTGCCGCTGGGGAAGCTCATCCTCGACCCGTCGCCCCGCGTGCGTTCCTTCGCCGCCCTCGCCGCCGCCCGGTTGGGCGCGGCCAAGCACCTGCCGGAGGTGCTGGCGATGCTCCGCGAGAACGCGGACGCCGACCCGGTGCTCCGCCACGCGGGCTCCTACGCGATCGACCGGATGTGCGGGACCGCCGCCGCCTTCGACGCGGTCGCCAAGGATGCCCACGCTTCCGTGCGCCTCGCGGCCGTCATCGCCCTGCGCCGCCGTCTCGATCCTTCCGCCGCCCGTTTCTTGAACGACGCTTCCCCGATCGTGGCCGACGAAGCCATCCGCGCCGTGCACGACCTCGCCCTCGAGCCGGGTCGCCCGGCGGTCGCCGCGCTCCTCGATACCCGCGCCAAGCGGGCATGGACGCCCTTCATGCTGCGTCGCCTCGTGCACAGCGCCTTCCGCCTCGGCGGCGAGGCCAACGCCGCCCGCGTGGTCGGCGTCGCCATCGACGACCAGCTGCCGGAGGAAGTCCGCGGCGAGGCCCTGCGGCTGCTCGCCCAGTGGGCCAACCCGTATCCGATCGACCAGTCGACCGCCCACTGGAACCCGCTGCCGCCCCGCGACCCCAAGGAGGTCCGCGCCAGCCTGACCGCGGCCTTGCCGAAGCTCCTGCAGGGCAGCTCCGACACCCTGAAGGCCGCCCTGGAATTGGTGACGCTCTTCCAGCTCGATGTGGCCTCGCTGCCCGCCGAGACGCTCACCACCTTGGCCGCCAACGATAAGCTGAGCGGTTCCGCCCGCGCCAAGGCGCTGGCGATGCTCCTCGCCCGCCAGCCCGCCAACGCCGGCGAGCTCGCCGACAAGTATGCGAAGGACGCCAAGGATGAGGTCGCCATGGTCGCGCTCGGCGAACTCGCCCAGCGCAATCCCGCCCAGGGACTCGTCGAGCTCTCCAAGGCGGCCAAGACCGGCTCGCCGGCCCGGCGCCAGGGCGCCTGGAAGGCGCTCGCCAAGCTGCAGGCCCCGGGCGTGGAGGCTTTGTTCGTCGAACAGCTCGCCGCCCTGGGCGCGGCCAAGGGCGTCTCGCCCGCGGCGATCGAACTCTTGGACGCCGCGGCGGCGCGTCCCGAAGCCCCGGTCAAGGAAGCCTTGGCCAAGCTGAAGTCCGCGCTGGCCGACCCGGCCAACGCCCTGGCCAAGTGGATGCCCGCCCTCGAAGGCGGCGACGCCGCCAATGGCTTCGCGCTCTTCCAGGCCCTGCCAGCCGGGCAGTGCCTCCGTTGCCACCGCGCCTCGACCGATTCGCACGCCGCCGGCGGCGAGGCGGGCCCGAACCTCGCGGGCATCGCCAAGCGCGGCGACCGCCGCTACCTCCTCGAGTCGGTCGTCCAGTCCTCCGCGGTCGTCGTCTCCGGCTACGGCAGCGTGAACCTCGACCTCGCCAACGGCGGCGCCCTCACCGGCACGCTGCTCCAGGAGAAACCCGACTTCGTCGACGTCGATGTCGCCGGCAACCGCTGGCGCGTCGCCCGCCAGGACATCAAGGCCATGACCGCCCCGGTCTCCGGCATGCCCGCCCTCGACGGCGTGCTGTCGCTCGGCGAGGTGCGCGACCTCGTGGCCTGGTTGGCGACCCTGGAGAAGGGTGTACCGGCCACCAAGACCGCCGAGCCGAAGCCGCTGGACATCTCCACCATCAAGCCCGTGGTCCATGCCGCCGGCGTCGACCCGGCCGTCATGGCGCTGGGCAAGCAGCAGTTCGCGATGTGCTCCGCCTGCCACGGCCCGAACGCCGAAGGCACCGTCATCGCGCCCCCGCTCGCGAAGTCGAACTGGGTGAACGGCCCAGTCGAGAACCTCATCCGCATCCAGCTCCGCGGCCTGCAGGGGCCGATCACCGTCTCCGGCAAGGAGTATAAGCTGCCGGGCCCGATGCCGGCGCAGGCCTACCAGACCGACGAGCAGATCGCCGCGGTGCTGACCTACGTCCGCAACAGCTTCGGCAACGCCGCCTCGCCGGTGAAGCCTGAGCAGGTCAAGGCGCTGCGCGGTGAGGTCGGTCAGCCTCCGCTCACCGAGGCCGACCTCGTCCCGGCGAAGTAAGCCCCGCGCCCAGCAAAAAGAAAGGGGCGGTCCCTCGTGGGACCGCCCCTTTTGCTTGGAGCCGTCGCGCGGTGGTTCAGCGCGGGACGTTCAGGCGGCGCAGGACGCGGTTCGTTCCACCTTGCTCCCGGATGGTCACGCTGCGGAGGCCTTCCTTGGCGACGATGAGGCAGGTCTGCGGGACGGTCGTGAAGGTCTGCTTCTCGCCGCGGGCCACCTGGATGGTGACGATCAGTTCGGCGCCCAGGCGTTCGACGGAGACGACCGTGATCTCGGTCCGGCGATCGGTTTCCTTGTCCACCAGCGAGATCAGCCATTCCCGGGCGAAGTCCGGCGGGACGGCGTTGCGGCCGTTGAGCGGGGCCGGGTGGAAGGCCTGGTCGAAGGCCTTCCGGTCGGTCACGAGTTCGGCCTGCAGGTAGCCGATGCGCTTCCCTTGGTAGAAGTGGTTCTCCAGCCGGCGATAGGGGACGGTTTGGCTGATCTCCGCCCCGACTTCCTTCAGCGCGACCAGGCCGGCCTTGCCGTTCGGCAGGACGGCGATCTCCGCCAACAGGCGGCTTTGGTTGCGGAGCTTCTCCCACTTCGCCCCGGTGCCCTCCTTGATGTAGAAGGACTCGATGCCCGCACGGACGTCGGTGCGGTTCCAGCCCCAGGTGCCGTGTCCTCGGCGGGTCAGCAGGAAGGCGCCGGAGGTCGGGGCGGTGAAGGTGGGGTCCCCGAAGACGGCGATGCCTTCCGGACCCTTGGACAGCGGGAAGTAGATCGGGGTATCCTGCGGGACGCTTTGCTCGAAGATGCGGCGCGCGATGAACTCGGCCTGTTCGGTGCCGGAGGACAGGACTTCGCCCCGCTTCTTCTCCGCCTCCTCCGCGGGGTGCAGCCGCTGCCATTCCTTGAGCAGCCCTTGGTACTGCTCCTGGCTCAACGACTGGAAACCATAACTCAGCACCACGTAGTCGCCCTTGGTCAAGCTGCGCGGGTCGACCGGTTCGCAGAGGACCAGGTAGCGCTCCCCGGAGGCCAGGGGGCGGCTGTGGTCGTAGACCATCCAACCCAGCACCGCGACCTGGAGGGCCAGCGCCCCGGCGAGCAGCGAGCGGCGATGCGGCACGAGGGCGGCGACCCGCGCCTCGAACCAAGCCGGGCGGAACTCCGGCATCGCCTCGACGATCGCCGCCTCGCGCGGCTGGCGCCAGATCTTGGCGAGCACGAAGAGCACGATGCCCAGCAGCAGGAAGATGCCCGCCATGCCGAGGTAGCCCAGTTCCTTCTCGATGTCGGCGTAGCGCCAAAACAGCCAGGTCAGGAAGACGATCGCGCCGTAGACGTAGGGCCGCAGGCGGCTCTCGGCCAGGCCTTGGCGGATGAGCGCGACCGCCAGCAGCAGGGTGGTCACGTTCGCCATGGCGGTGACCAGCACCCAGACCGCTTCGCGCTGTTGGAAGCCGCGCAGGTCGAGGGCGCCGAGGAAGCCGAGCGCGAGGGTCAGCAGGGCGATGAGTCCCATCCACGCCGCGTGGCTGTCCTGCCGGGCGCGGGCGCGGTGGATGGCCCAGCCCGCCAAGGCCGCGGTCGCCAGCGTGTAGGCGTGGTCGTGGCGCAGAAAGGCGCCGCTGAATTCGCGGTGCATCGAGCCATGCAGGCTGCCGAGCGCCAACGTGATGAAGGCCACGCTGCCCGCCCCGATGAAGCGGAAGCCACGACCGCGCGGGTCGCCCGTGGGGTGCAGCGCGGCGAGCACCAGCGGCAGGACGAAGATGTGCACGGGGATGTGCCCGCTGAAGAGGACCCAGAGGAAGACGAACGACCAGGCCAGCGCCCCGGTGAGCGCGGGACGGGCCCGGCGGTAGGCGGCGAAGGCGCTGGGCAGGAGCAGGAGGAGGAAGACCAGGCGCTCCCCGTGGTGCAGCTGCTCGCGGTACCCCCAGCCGAGGTCGCCCTCCATCAGCGTCCAGCTGCCCGCGAGGGCGATCACCAGCAGGTGCAGGACGGTGGCGTCGAGGATCAGGGCGAAGGGAATCGTGAACACGCACCAGGCGAGCACGGCGTCGGGCGCGTGCGCATCGAGGTGGTAGATCTGGCCGATGAGGGCGATGCCGGCCCCATACATGATGCAGCCGAGGAGGTGCCCGATGATGGCGCCGCGTTCCCGTCCGGTGTGGAAGCACCAGAGGCCGGCGCCTTGGAGGACGGCGAGGGCCGCGAAGACCGTGGCCAGCTGGCCCTCCCGCGAGAACTCCGCCCAATTATGGCTGATCACCAGCAGGATGGCGGCGCCGAAGAGCAGGACGCCGAGGGTGCGGAGCGCGAAGGCGAGCGCCCCGGTTTCCGCCGGCGTCTCCGGGTAGCGGGCGAGGATGCGCTCGCGCTGTTCCTTTTCGATCAGGCCTTCGGAGTTCCAAGCCGCCGATTCGTTGACCAGCCAATCGCGGAAACCTTTGGGGAGGGACATGGGTGGACGGTAGCAGGATGGGGGATGGGGTAAAGG
>Ga0209599_10000600_pt1 | contig 22290 bp, 17 predicted proteins | sample Shrwel_input2_FT_FD_187534 | JGI IMG/M metagenome (GOLD analysis project Ga0209599, IMG submission 187534) | Subsurface microbial communities from deep shales in Ohio, USA - Utica-3 well 1 S input2 FT (SPAdes) (version 2) ... | reverse complement strand
GTGATAAGTATTTAAATGCAGGCACATTATATGTGGCCAAGTTTAATGCCGATGGGACAGGTACGTGGATTGAGCTAACGCATGGCAAAGATAAATTAGTAGCGGTTGCCGATACTTTAGGTTTTCCATTTACCTCACAAGCAGCGATTTTAGTGGCGACTCGTTTAGCAGCCGATGCAGTGGGTGCAACCAAAATGGACAGACCAGAATGGGGCTGTGTTAATCCATTAAATGGTGAAGTCTATATGACTTTAACCAATAACAATACAAGCCGTGGTACAAGTGTGCCTGTTGATGCCGCTAATCCGCGTGATTATGATGACGTTGATGGCAAAAAGTTTACAGGTGGTAATCCAAACGGTCACATTATACGTTTTGCCGAAATGGACAGCAAGGCAACAGCGACTAGCTTTAAATGGGATGTGTATGTGTTTGGTGCAGAAGCCGATGCGGATGCCAATACTAATTTGTCCAAATTAACCGATGATAATGATTTTTCTGCACCAGATGGTTTATGGTTTGACACACGCGGTGTGTTATGGATTCAAACAGATGACAGTGGTGCTTATACCGATTTGACTAATTGCATGATGTTAGCGGCAGTGACAGGTAAAGTCGGTGATGGTGAAACTATTAGTGTTAATGGTCAAAAGACCTTTAAAGGCAAAAATCCAGAAGGGGATTTACGCCGCTTCTTGGTAGGTCCTAAAGACTGTGAAATTACGGGAGTCGATATGACACCTGATTACAAAGCCATGTTTGTCAACATTCAACATCCTGGTGAAAATGGCACAGCAACTACCTTTACTAGCCATTGGCCAGACAGCGAAACCAATGCAGCTAGTGGCAAACGTCCACGCTCGGCAACGATTGTCATTACCCGTACTGATGGTGGTGTGATTGGTTTGTAATCTGACGATTAGTTAAGCCATAAAAAGCCCTTGTGACAACACAAGGGCTTTTTGCTTTTCCCTCACCCCAACTCCCCCAAAGGGAGAGGGGGTTTTTAGCCACCAATAAAATCTTGTTTGCCTAATTCCACGCCGTTATGACGCAAAATGTTATAAGTGGTCGTGATATGAAAATACATATTCGGAATGACAAAATGTTGCAAATAGGTTTTGCCGTCAAAGTTTAGCGTGCGTGTACGCAAGGCGAGGGTAATAGCCTTGTCTTCTGTGTCGTCAATTTGAGCTGGGCTAAATTCTTTTAAAAAACTAATGGTTTTATCAATACGCGCAATCAGTTCATCAATCGTGCTTTCGTTGTCTTCATATTTAGGCGGTTCAATGCTTGCTAAACGAGCGGCACAACCTTTGACCATATCAGTGGCTATTTGCACTTGGCGAGCTAAGGCAAACATATCGGGTGCAAGACGGCTGTTGACTAAAATGGTGTCATCAAAGTTTTTGTTGGTGGCGTGAGTTGCGCCTTTTTGTAAAATGTTGCGTAAGTTGCCTAACATATGAATAAAAACGGGAATTGAAGATTGATACATGGAGAGTGACATGACGATGTTCCTGTTTGTTTATTGTTGAAATTATTTAATAGGGATGAGGTAGGGGGAAGTCAATTGTTTGGTGTATCTAAAGATTGCCAATTTTCTAATAATGGTTTGCCTAAATATTCAACTAAGAAAAATGGTAATACACTTAAAATGGCTATTTCTTTTGTTGTATCAATATATTGAGTCTTTTGATGAAGAAAAATACTGGCTTGATTGAGTGCAGAAATGACAGTCTTATAATCAGGTATAGTAAATAACTGCTGTGTAATGAAGTGTCCAGTTTTTAAATGCAGAATTAATTGCTGTTCCCAATCATTCTTTTGCAGGCTACCAATTTTATGGAAATTTTGATTGGTTTGTTGTTGATTAACGGTTTTTTTATAATGGTTGCCTAAGCTAATCAATAATTTCTTTGGTAAGTTTGATGGTGGGCTAGGTAAAGGGTCTTTAAATGCTTCAATCATGGGATAGCTTATATATAATTTGCCCATATCTGTTTCATTATTAAAGTAGCTTAGCATGTCAACAATGGCTTGGTTATTTGCTTGGGTTGCATGGCCATCATAGTCAAAAAATAAGTAAATTTCTGCAATCTCTGAACGGGTATATTTTTTAAAGATATCAGCTTGAGGATGTCGTGTTTTTTAAACGGCAAAAGTATCTAAAAAATCGTCATCTAAGGCTTTAATTTGATGATAAAACTGATAAATCTCAGCTTCAAAGCTAATAATTTCCAATTTATCTTGTGTCATAAAATGCTTTTGCAGTTGATGAATGATTTTGACTTCCGTTTTTTCACCTTCGGTTATGCATAGAATGACTTTAGCCATTAAAAGCTCCTGCACGATACAGTTTTTCTATATTATGCACCTCGCGTAATGCTTTATCTGTTAATTGATTTAACGATTTGATATGTTGTCCATCTATAATAAAACCACAATCAGGACGGATTAAATCGTTATCTAATAGAGCAGTATTATGTGTAGTTAGAATAATTTGTGAGTTAATTTGTTTGAGTCGTTTGACGATAGCTCTAGAAAGTTTGAAATGATAAGAAGCATCAAATTCATCAATGAACAATAAAGAGACTTTATTTTCTTTGAGTTGTTGCCACCAAAAATAAAATAAGCTTAGACTTTTGGTGCCTGTTGATGCAATGGAGCTAATCGGAATAATTTTGGTTTCAAATTTAAATCCAATAGTAATTTCACCATTATTTTCAGTTATTCCCAATTGACATTTAATACCTGATTCATTAAGAAACTGTTCAAAATCCTGTAGATTTCCTTTCTTTAATATATCTAAATATATTTTACTAATACCATTTGTAAATCCAATATAAGTTGTAGAGTCAAGTACTGCTCTAAATAATAGCATTTCTGATACAAATGACATTAATTGATAAAATGTCTTGTTTTCTTGCGAACGCAAATCAAGGTTAGTGTTGTGATAGATGTACTTTAATGCAGATAACGTTGACTCTGGATTTAGATTTTTATTAAGGTGCTGTGATCCTTTCAAGGTTGTTTTGATGGGATGGCCGACTTGATATTCAATAATAGATTTTTGATTAATTTTGAGAGTTTCACTTAGAATTTTATGTGATTCATCTTTTTCATAAATATATGTAACTTCTTTTTTATTTAAAAAGAAAGTGTATTTGAACATAGTTGTTTTTTTGTCTGAATTCGCATTTAGATAATTAAATGGCTCTTTATGGCTGTTATTATCGGTTAGATGTTCAACAATATCAAAAATAGCCCAACCCAGACAGCTTTTGCCACTCGCATTTTCACCATACACTAAAGCTGTTTTAACCAAGCCATCTTTAGTACATTCATTGTTGAATTCATAACTAGCAGCAGTTAAATCAAAACTTAATGTGTCTTTAAAGCGTCGAAAATTTTCGACTTCAAATTTTTTGAGCATGATTTATCTCCATAAGTATGTTGCTTAGCACAGCAATATTCAATTTTATGGAGTATACGGGCATTTACCGTAGTTTTTCTACGGTAAAATAGCTTATATGAGCAATTTTCTATAAAAAATATTAAGGCTTCTGCAACAACTTCGCCGCTTCCTTCGCAAAATAAGTCAAAATCGCATCCGCACCAGCGCGTTTAATACACATTAACGACTCTAAAATAATTTCATCACGTTTGAGCCAACCATTACTAATCGCGGCCATGTGCATCGCATATTCACCACTCACTTGATAGGCAAAAGTTGGGGCTTGATAGGTGTTTTTGACTTCACGAATAATATCCAAATAGGGCATCGCAGGTTTCACCATCACCATATCTGCACCTTCGGCCAAATCAAGACCTACTTCGTGTAAGGCTTCCATTCTGTTGGCATAATCCATTTGATAGGTTTTTTTATTGCCACCTTTTAAATTACCTGCCGAACCTACCGCATCTCTAAAAGGCCCATAATAATTAGACGCATATTTCGCGGCATACGACAAAATACACACATTAGGGTAGCCTGCTTGTTCTAAGGCGGCTCTTACTGCACCAATACGACCATCCATCATATCTGACGGGGCAACAATATCAGCTCCTGCCTCAGCATGAGACAAAGCCTGTTTAATTAAGGCTTGTGTAGTCACATCGTTTATCACATAGCCGTTATCATCAATAATGCCGTCTTGACCATGAGTGGTAAATGGGTCTAAAGCGACATCGGTAATTACCCCTAATTGCGGAAAATCGGCTTTTAAGGCGCGTACCGCACGTTGCGCTAAGCCGTTGGTATTCCATGCTTCTTCCGCCAATAAACTTTTGGCTTCGGGCGGAGTCACAGGAAACAACGCCACCGCAGGAATACCCAAAGCGACTAACTCGGCAGCCTCAAGCAATAGTTGGTCTATAGAAACACGCTCAATACCCATCATAGAAGGAATGGCTTCGCGGCGATTTTCACCCTCTAACACAAACATTGGGTAAATTAAATCGGCAGGCGTTAAAATGGTTTCTTGTACCAAACGGCGACTAAATTCTTGAGCGCGTAAACGGCGCATACGGGTTTGTGGAAAAGCACCACGAGCAAAAGTAAATTGGGACATAACAGGCTCAATAAAAATAATTATAACAAAAATTAAAACACCATCGCATGGTCAATCACAATACGGTCATGCTCTTCTATAAGCACAATTTCGGCCACAAATTCACCCGTTTGTTGAGTGCAAAATTGTCGCCAAATAATGGCAACCGATGTAGGCCGTCTAAAAATAGCTACTAATTCCCGATGGCTAAAATAGCCCCATTTGTTTTGATAGTCCTTACACACATAGTCCAAATGTTCGGGTGTGACGATTGTTTTCATGCGCTCGCTAAAGTCACGCGTATGTTGGGTATGATTAATGGCAGTAGAGCCAGCCATTAAATTATCCATCATGGGGTTGGCAATGGCCATAATGTGTTTATCAGATTGTTGAGACAGTTTCATTAGTATTTACTCTAAAAAGTACGAAAACATATATTAAGCCATTGGCAATAAACCAAGCATTTGCTAGGGTTTGATGACATCGCCTTTTTGAGCAATATTATAATGACCCATCACCAACCTCATAGTATATCTGACCACGAAAAAGCCCAAATTTTGCAAGAGCGTTTAAAAATGGGTTTTAACTTGGTGCCATTTAACCAAACCATTGGTTTAACGATTCAAGAAATGACGGCCGAAAAAATTACCGCCCAATTTGCTATGCAACCGCAATTAATTGGCAATATGTTTAAGCAAATTTTGCATGGTGGGGTAATCGCAACAGCATTAGATACGGTAGGTGGTGCAATGGCCATGAGTGGGGCGTATGTTGCACTTAAAGGCACACCTAAAGAGGAGCGTACTGCACGTATTAATCGCTTAGCAACTATAGATATGCGGATTGATTATTTAAAAGCGGGCAGGGGCGAGTTGTTTACTGCAAGCGCGAGTTTGTTGCGTGTGGGCAAACAAATTTGTGTGACGCGCATGGAGTTACACAACGAAAAACATGAGCTGATTGCCGCAGGCACCGCGAGTTATATGTATTAAGTGTTGATGCTGAAATAAAAATTTTGTGGGGGTTGTAGGCAAGTTTACTGACGCTGCCGCCAATGCAGTGGGGTATCGCCTGTGAGCGACTTAAAGGCGCGGCTAAATGAGTTGCCGTTGATAAATCCTGTACGGTGTGCGATTTGGTCGATGCTTAGTTGAGTTGTAGTTAATAACTCTTGAGCGAGTGACAGCCATGCTTCGTTAGCGAGATTTTTATAAGATGTATTTTCGCTGGCTAGGCGGCGTGCTAAAGTGCGCGGGGTGAGGTGTATGTGTTCGGCAAAATCTTCTACTGATGGAAATTTGCCTGCTTGTGCCATTTGCTGTAATTCGTTTTTAACAAAAGAGCCAAAAGACTGAGAGGTCATCCGCGCCTCGATTTCGCTGTCAAGTATGGAGCGAGTTAGGCGAGTTGTGGCTTCGTTAGGGCTACGTGTTTTTGCATCAAGGAATTTAGATTCGCTAATAAATCCATCAAAATAACTATTAAATACTACGTCGCATCCATAAGCTTCACGATACTCTTTGAGCCGAGAGTTGCCGTGTTTATCCACACCGCAGTCATGTCTAAAATGTATCGTGCGTGGAATGCCATCGCCCATTGTTTCATGACTAATAATATTAATAACTCCTGCCGTGACCTCTAGCATGACACGACTCATTTCCTCTAAGTCTGCCACCAATTGCATCACTAACTGACTGTTCTTTGGCCCCTCAATGAGTTCAACTTTTATAGCTGGCGCAAACAGTGGTATATAACGAATAGCTACGTTAATTGCGTCGCGTCCGCTTAATGAGCTAAGTGCCGCTAAGCCAGCTAAGCCAATGCTAGTAGCCGAATAACCACTAAGCCAATCTTTTAGATGAATGCGGCCTTGTGTGCGCTGCTTTAGCCAACGATTGAGCTTTACAAATGCGTCACCATCAATACTAAAACTTGGGTCTTCGAAGTGGGCGCGTTCAATCCCAAGATGCTCAAGAACTTCATCAAAGCTAACGCCTAAGTCATGCGATTCGACGGTATGTCGCAGCGGTTCGAGTAGTGTTTTTGGAAAGCGCACATTTTTTTTGGCGACGTTCATAGAGACTGTCCGTCTGTTATTTTTATAGTTTATTTTTTAATGTGCGCCTGATAAGAACCTTTGTCAATACTTCTGCGCCATAGCTTTAATCTTAAAACTGTCTTGTTTGGTGGAGATTGTGTCAGAAAAAGTGTGACGTAGTCGACTAAATTACTGTTTGTCAATAAAGCACATACATTGATGGGCGAAGACTAAGAATTAACTCAGCCCACTATCAATGATGACTCACAGGAGTTTAGGGCGATGAATAACAAAAAAAATATCTGTCAGATGACTGCTATTGCAGCCGCGATGATTGTAACAGCTTTTGCACCAAGCACGGCGACAGCACAGATTGCTGGTCATAATGTGATTTTGGTACATGGGTTTATCATTACCGATTTAGTACAACCACCAACCGCGTCAGAAATTTTGTCGCGGCGCAAGATGTCCACCTATTGGCAAGACAGAGCCGAAGGCTACTTAAACTGGTCAGGTGCAGAGCGACTTGAAGGTGGTATTGCCCGTATGGTGTTTGAACAGGCTAAGGGTTATGCCCAACAAGGGCTTTGTAACAACGGTTGTGTGTTAGTAACACACAGTACGGGTGATTTGGTTGCGCGCTATTTTATGCAAAATCAAGCAAATTGGATGCGTAATGCAGGCTTAAAACCCTTAAATATTATTGCCACTATTGACTATGCAGGTGCAGGTGGAGGAACCGACCTAGCGGATGTCGCGGTTGCCGCGTCTAATAGCGAATATGTACCAGCGCCGATGAAATGGGCAGCAGGCATGATGCTTGGGGCGAATTTAGACGTGATGGATTACAAAGATTTGGGTGTGGTCATTGATTTGCAAACCTCAGTGGCACGTTCGCACGCGATGGCTCCAAATTCCGTGCCCCGTTTGCGTGTGTCTGGTAATGGCGGTGACTTAACCGAAGCTGGCATGGGTCAGGTACGTACTATCACTAAAACCATTATTCGTGGTGCTGATGATACGGTAGTACCAGCTCATTCTAGCTGTGGCGCGTCAGTACCTAACCCGATTTTGAGTTGCTCAACGAAGCTTGATTATAACGGCAAGCGTACCTCGGTTTATGGCCCTAAAGGCTTACTCAATAATCATTTTCCTGTGTTGATGGCAGCAAATTATGATCACTTTAATATTACCAAAGACGAAAATCATGGTTTGGTCACTTATGTGCTTAACGATTTTGTCGCAGGCTTTAAAGTTGACTTTCAAACTTACACTAAAACGGTTACTCGCAACTGGTGGGAAGTTTGGAAAGATGTTGGCACATGGCAATACGTTAAAGGTTCGGACAGCAAGTCTTTAACTAGCCTGATTTATGAAACCTTAAATTACTAAAGCAGGCAACATGATGAAAACTTTCAAAGGCATTGCTTTGTTATTGGTGATGGTGGCTGTGGTTTCATTGGTGTTTGCGGTAGGGTGGCAAACACCTTCTTCTGAACTAGCAGTCAGCTATGCAAAAGAGGGTTCTAATTCAAACTCTTCTAAAAGTCATAGGGTGCAAACTGGAGATTCTGTGACTTCAGACGTGCTAACAGGCAATCAAGCTCAGCATGAAGATAAGGTACCAGCAGAAATGCGCGCTCAATTAGCAGATATTGCCAATGCTTACACCCAAAACGCGCGTTATCCCGATTATGCCAAACCACTTAATAGTAATGACTGGCAGTTTTTACATCCTCAAGCCTTAGTGCCACGTAAGGCAGCCTTGGCTAATGTGCCTAATTTTTCGGCCACTGTGATACTTGACCGCTACATTATTGACCGTAGTGTTGAGCAAGCAGTACAGGTCCAACTAAGTGCCGAGTCTGGATTTGATAATAGTGTGTCGGTGACGGGTATTAATGTTTGGTTGCAGCAAAACGCTAAACGTAGTCCTGTCATGGCATTAGCAGGCTCAGGCCAAGTATTTTCTGGTGTTTTGCCTGTGGCATCACTGCGTGCTGTGCCGCAAGGCGAAACAGCCGTCATGGCTCAGTTAATCTTTAGTCATGGTGAAAAAGCAACGGTCAATGCGATGGTAAAACTTTATGAACCCGAGGCGCGTTTAGTGCGCTTGGGTGATACTCAAGTTGATGGCGCAGATTTGCTTATTCCTGTGTATTTTGAAGTCAACAAAGCAGGAAGCTATTTAGTGGCCGCAAATTTGTTTAGTGCCGATGGCACTGAGCCTGTTAGCCATCTTAGTGCCGAAATGACTTTATCGCCCGATAATAAATCAGGTTTATTAAAAGTACATGCGGCGACTTTGCGTGCTAAGCAAGCCGCAGGGCCTTATTTACTCAAAGATTTTGATATTACGCGCCTGCCTGATTCAGCAGGTGAGTTAACCACTTATGGCTCTAGCAAGATTATCTCTTTTGCTGTGCGTGGCTTTCCTTTGGATAGCTACAGTAATGAGCCATACAACGACCCAGCCGCCCAACAAAAATTAGAGTTTTTGCAAAAACTGGCGACTGCGAAATAAAAATAACAGCAACAATAGGATTGAGGCAAGTCATCATTTGATCGCAATTTTTGCACACGAATAGCCGCTTTTTGGCGTTTTGGTATAGGCAAGCAATGATAACTGTCGCATTCCTTAGAGGGTAAAATGAAAATGTTTAAGTACAGCAAAGCACAAAGCACTCTAGCGCACGCATCCAGAGTTGCTAGCAACCCGCACTCTTTAGCGATGTTATCTGCTTGTGTCATGATGTTCTGGCTGGCACCATCTCAAGCCTTAGCTATTACGACCGCAGAGGCAACAAGTGGTTTAGCACAAGGTTGTTTTGCTATTCAATCAGCAGGTAGTGGGCAATACCTCAGCCGTGTCAAAGGCTTAATTGGTAATGAGTTGCTGTACAAATTTAGTAATGTGCCAATTGCAAATGCAGAGCATTTTTTTGTTAAGCCAGCAACACTAACAGATTTTATGTTGACAGACCGTAGTGGCGATTATTTGGCTAGTCTTGTGCCGTCAATTGAAACCCCATTGCCAAAACCAAGTCCTGCCGTTGAGTGGGCAATTTCTGCACGCGAAGTATCTGCCAATAATTTTCAATTTCAAATCAAAAATCGCGTTACCCAACAACCGATTCGCTTTGAGTTTTTAAAAACAAATTGGGTTAAAGCGTGGTGGGGTAGTTATCCAGTTGTTACACCCGTCGTCGAAAGGCAATTTAAGCTGGTGGCGCAATCGGATTGCCGTCCCTATCCCGAAATTAGCTCTAATGTGCGCGGTGATAAAAACCTGCTTAAAGGTAACGTAAACGCGCCAGTGCGTGGTTATGTAGATGCCCACACCCACATTACCTCCTATGAATTTATGGGTGGCAGAGTGATGCACGGCTCTCCGTTCCATCGTTGGGGGGTTCCTTATGCTTTAGACGATAGTCGCCGTACTCACGGTGTAAACGGCTCGCTCGACCTAATCGGCAATATTTTTGTTTACGGCACACCGACCCATCAGTACGACACGCGTGGCTGGCCAGATTTTCCTTGGTGGCCTAATGCCGAGCAATTGACGCACTCTGGTTATTACTACAAGTGGATGGAGCGTGCTTGGCTGTCGGGTTTGCGTTTGACAGTGGCACAATTGGTAGAAAATGAAGTGTTGTGCAACGCGCAATCCGTTATCAATCCAGTCGGCTGGGTCGGACACAACAGTTGCAATGAAATGGACAGTATCCGTCTACAGGTCAAACGACTCAAAGAAATGCAAGACTACATTGACGCGCAATACGGTGGTCGGGGCAAAGGTTTCTTTCGGTTAGTCACTACGCCTGCCCAAGCACGGCGCGTGATTGCCGATGGCAAGATGGCCGTGGTAATGGGCATTGAAGCCTCCGAAACGCTAAATTGTGGTGTACATGACTATTGCAGCACGGCAACGATTGATGCTGGTTTGAATGAGCTTTACAACCTCGGTGTACGTGGCATGTTCCCTGCGCACAAGTTTGACAACCAGCTCAGTGGCGCAGTGCTTGAAGACGGCTTTATTAATATTGGTGAAGCACTTTCTACAGGCCATTATTATGAGGCTGAGCATTGCGATGCTCATACTAAGGGTAAGGCGATGACCAGCGGTATTCCGCTTGTTGGACAAGTACCACCCATCAGCAGTTTGCTAGGGCAAATTGGTGCAACTCCAACCTACGATAACAGCGATGATCTTTGTAACTGGCGTGGCCTCACAGAGAAAGGGGTGTATCTCGTTAATCGAATGATTGACCTCAACATGATTATTGAACTTGACCATCTGAGCGACAAGGCAGCCAAGCAGGTGATGGACATCGTAGAAGCACGCCATTACAGCGGTGTCGTCAGCTCACATTCATTTATGCGTCCAGCTAAAGATGGTGGAATCCATAATGACTTCCAACGCATGCTCAATGCTGGCGGCTTTGCCGCACACTATGGAAGGGGTGCCGAAGGTGCTCGAACAGATTACAAAAAGTATTTAGATGCCGTCAAAAAGACCCCGTATTTGCCAGCCGTTGGTATTGGCAGTGATATGTCAGGTTTAGGTGGTCAGCCAGGTGTACGCTCGAATGCTGCATCCGACCCTCTACGCTATCCATTTACCAACGAATTTGGGCTGACTTTTGATAAACAGGTGTCTGGTAACCGTACCTTCGACCTTAACAAAGACGGCATGGCTCATTACGGTATGTTGGCGGATTTAATGCAAGACGTAAGACAACGCAGTGGAGCAGAAGTTTATGAGGCTGTCATGGACTCGGCAGAAGGTTATTTGCAGATGTGGGAACGTGCCGATTCTAACACCAATAAACGTCATTTTAATCCGTTGTAACTCCCACGGCATTAATTGAAAAAATAAGCATCATTTTTAATCCATTATAAACGTGATGCTTAGGTATAACTTAACAAGCAGGAAAACAACAATGAATTTAACAGCACCTCATATTGTCCGTAAGTCCATCATGGCACTCTCGGTTTGTGGTCTAACATCGGTCAGTGTTGCGTATGCAGCACCTCATCCCGTTGTTTTTGTAGGCAATAATTGGGATGGCACGGTCAACGTTTTTGATGCAAGCAATTACACCAAAGTAGGGATCATTAATGTTGTGCCTGATAAATCTCAGCGTATGTGGGAAATTTTGCTTAATCCCGTAAAACTAACTGCTTTTCAGGCGGTACGTAATCTGATTGGTGAAGGCCACGACCAGCTCGTTGATGATATGTACAGCACCAATGACGGCAAATTACTTATTGCATCCCGTCCTAGTTTTGCTGATGTTGTCGGTATCAATATTGCGACGGGTAAAATCGTGTGGCGTTTTAAGGTCGATGGCTATCGCTCTGATCATATGGCACTTTCGCCAGATGGTTCTAAGGTAGCGGTATCAGCCTCAATCGGAAATGTGGTGCATGTATTAGACGTTAATACAGGAAAGCAAGTTGGCAAATTTGCCTCTGGCAATTCCCCGCACGAAAACGTGTACTCAAAAGACGGTTCAAAGATTTATCACGCCAGTATCGGTTATGTGTTTACGCCGCTTGATCCAAATTTTTTAGATTGGACTAAAGGCACACGGGTTTTTCAGGTGGTTGACACGAACTCGTATCAAGTCATCAAAAAATTTAACATGGCAGACAAATTAAAAGAAGCAGGACTCGGTAACTTGAGCCCAGCGGTGCGGCCTATGGCGCATACGCCTGATGAGAAATTCTTTTACTTTCAGCTGTCATTTTTGCACGGCTTTGTCGAATATGACATGGTAAATGACAAAGTGACTCGACTCGCTAATCTTCCCAACTTAATTCCAAAAATATCTTTAGAACAATATGTTAATGACTCGGCGCATCACGGTATTGCAATGAATGGTGCGGGTACTAAGTTGTGTGTTGCAGGAACGATGGATGACTATGTGGCCATGGTTGATAGAAGCAACTTTGCCTACACATTGCTCAAAGACCTTGGCAAAAAGCCTTATTGGGTAACGGCTAATAAAGCAGGCGACCGCTGTTATGTTTCATGGAGTGGCACCGACCAAATGTCTGTTATTTCCTTTGATACAGGCAAAGAGATAGCCCGAGTCAATGTGGGTGACCATCCGCAGCGTATTCGCGAAGGCTTTGTACCTGATGTTTGGGCAAACTAAAAAAACAGGACTTAGGCATTGCGCCGCAATTAGCGCGTAAGTCCTAAAAAATAGAACGTGCCATGAAAAATGGCACTTAAGTATTTTTGTATTTAATTAGCATGAGCAGGTTTTTGTATGGGTATGACACACTTAAGGTTTGCGTTGCAAATCCTGTTAATGATGATCTACTCCTCTTTTTTTGCTACCTACGCCGCCGCCGCTCAGCAAGAAAATACTGAGCCATTGCTTAGTTATTCTGCCGTGCAACTCATTGACACCCTGCCAGGCCCTTTTGTAAACAAGATTTATGTTTCAGGCGACAAAGAGCGTCAAGATGCGTCTTTGGGCGGCAAGGTGGTAACTACCATTATTCGCCGTGATAAGGGGGTCGCTTGGCTACTGATTCCAAGTAGCAAACAATATCAAGAAGTCGAGTTAGATGCGGCACAGCTTGCTTCTATACAGGCACAGTTTCCTGATGCCAATAAGCGTTTACTTGGCAAAGAAAAACTAAACGCAAGGCATACCCAAAAATATGCCTACAGTGATGTCGATGGCCGTGATCTTGGCTTGACTTGGGTTACTAATGGGGTTGTGGTGAAGTCAGAGATTTTTGAAGACCTCGACAATGGCAAACCCAAAGCAACCATCAGGCTTAAAAATCTTAAGTTTGGAGAACAACAAGCGTCTCTTTTTGAAATTCCATCGGGTTATTTAAAGCAGAATGCTGAGTCATTTTAGGTACTAAGAGGCCAGACGTGTCACTACGTAAGTCCTAAACTTTGTTATCGGTAGGGTGAATTATGGTTTTTTTTAGAAATGCGTTTAAAGCAGTCAATAATGTCGCTAAGACGACGGTGACTACGGTCAAAACGGCGGGTTATGCCGTGACAGGTGCTACAGTGATAGGCATGCTTGTTGTGGTAGAGTTAGTCTCAATCCCAATAAACGAGGCCAAAAAAACCATAGAAACCTTACCTCAAATTCCAGAGCGGATACTCACTTTTGTGGGCGCAGATAATAGCACTTCGGGTGTAGGAGGGCATATTGTCGGTCAGGCCAGATTTCAAGTGATTACACCTAGCCTGATTCGTGTCGAATATGCCGAAGATAATAAATTTGAAGATCGCCCCACGATGTTAGCCTTTAACCGCAGTGTTGTGCCACCAAGTTATCAAGTTATTGATAGCGATAAAGAATTTACCATAAAGACCAGTAAAGTTACTTTGACCTATCTTAAAAAATCTGGCGCATTTAATGATAAAAATTTGACGCTCACATTTAATGATGGCGCGCGACAAATTAGTGCTGCGCCAACGTGGTTAGCTTCAAGCTATAACCCTGACCCAACAAACTGGTCGATATTGGGTTATCTAAAAAATGTCTCTAACGAGGCAAATAATACGCCACGCACCACAGGAAACTTGGGCGGTTGGTATCGTTCGCTTGATAACCAGTCAGATGCCGTGCCATTGCACGATGGCTTATTGTCACGAGAGGGTTATTATTTTATAGATGACACCAAAAGTGCGGTGATTACAGGACGTGATGGTTACCAAAGTCGGCCATTTCATACCGCTAAATGGAAGGCAGGTTCTTTATTGCAGTCGGCAATCACCCTAAATACCCAGCCTTTAGCGGGCGATTATCAAGATGGTTACTTTTTTGCTTATGGTAACGACTATAAAGCAGCCTTAAAAGACTATCGTACCTTATCGGGTGCAGTGCCTTTATTGCCGCGTAAAGCCTTTGGGGTATGGTATAGCAAATATTATGCTTTTTCTGATAACGAATATCGCAATAAGTTGTTTCCTGCCTTTAGGAATGAAAAAGTACCTTTAGATGTTTTAGCGATTGATACCGATGCCAAAGCACCTGTGGCATGGAATGGTTGGCAGTGGAATACCACCTTGCTACCCAATCCCAAAGCTACGCTCAGTTGGATGCACGAGCAGGGCGTAGATGTGATTTTGAATACCCATCCGTCAATTGCTTCAATTGACCCTAAACTGCCTGCCACCTTAAAAATAACAGGTTCGGATTTATTGCAAGGAGGAGCTAATGCTGCTTTCTTTCAGTGGGGGACTGGCTTAATGGATGGCACGCGGCAAAAACTAAGTAATGTCGCAGGTGTTCCTTTGGTTTTTGATTTTCAAAAGTCTTCACATATCAAAGCTTTTATGAATTTACATGAAGACTTTGAAAAAGATGGCGTCGATAGTTTTTGGCTAGATTGGTGTTGCGACGACTCCAATGTGGGCGGCCAAATCAATAAAGGCGAGTTTTCGAGCGATAACTGGCTTAATCAGCAATATGCACAGCGTAATTTTGCTAGAGGTAGTCGTTGGTTACCTTTGTCACGTAGTGGTGGCAGCTTTCAGGACTGGCATGGTAATCGACCCGCAGCATGGGGTGCGCAACGCTCCACGATTCACTTCACGGGTGATACCGTGGTTTCTTGGCCTATGTTAAGTTTTCAGGCTCGTTTTGCCGCCGCCGAAGGGGCTGTTGGTATGTCTTATGTGTCACATGATATAGGTGGTTTTCAATTAAACACGCTATTGGGTGGCAATAACAAGAATTATGATGAAGAGTTGTATGTGCGGTGGATTCAATTAGCGGCTTTTCAACCCATCTTGCGTTTGCATTCGGCTAGTACCGCAGGTGCCGAACGTTTGCCTTGGGAGTTTAGTGGCCAAACTAGAGCCGTCTCTGCCGAGTTTTTACGTTTACGCAGTGCATTAGTGCCTTATTTATATACCGCTGCGCGAGAAGCACATGATAGTGGCTTGCCGATGATTCGTGCCATGTACCTTGATTGGCCACAACAAGACGCTGCCTATCTTTATGACCGCCAATATATGCTCGGTAGTCAGTTGTTAGTTGCCCCTATTGGCACAGCAGCAGACAAAACATCAGGTTTGGCCAACAAAAAAGTATGGTTTCCGCCAAGTAGTCAATGGATAGATATTTTTACGGGTGCTGTTTATGCAGGGGGTACTGAGGTGACGGTCAAAGTACCTTTAGAGCGTATGCCTGTATTTGCCAAAGCAGGAGCTATTTTACCGCTAGCACCGTATATGGATTTTAGCGACCAAAAACCGCTTGATAACCTCAAGTTAAGTGTTTTTACAGGTCAAGATGGAGAGTTTAGTCTTTATGAAGACGATGGTGCAGGTAATGCGTATTTGCAAAGTAATTTTTCTTGGACACGTTTTAACTTTAATAACGGCCAAAAACAATTACGTATTGCCGCAGCACAGGGGCAGTTTAATAAGCAACTGACGCAGCGTGCTTATCAGCTCAAAGTAGTTAACACGAGTCAGCCGTCAATGGTGGCGGTTGCTGGCGCGTATTTGCCTCCATCAACAACCATGCCAAATGAGGCTACACCCAGTTGGTATTACGAGGCTGCAACCAAAACTTTGTATATTCAAACTGCTAAGTTGAATACTCAGCAACAGCAGTTGATTGAGTTTAGATAGTCTTGCGCTAAGACTGCCTTTGCTTAGGTCACTCACACATTAATTGTGGTGACCTAAGTTTTTTTGAAATTAAGCTTTGCCGCAGGCCGCGATTATTACACATTCCCCATAAACAAACGTTTCATGACCTTTTCTTTAAGACTATGGGTTTCGTTAAAGCCCATACGTTCTAAATAACGATGCACGGTTGCGTCATCTTCATCTTTAAAAATCGAACTAATCACGGTTTTAACCAATTGTAAGGGATGCTCAGTGCTAGATTTAAGGGCTTGTAAGGCTTTAACAATTTTAAGCTCATCTTTAGTAAAGTCCGTACCAAAAGGAAAGCTCGGTAATTGCGCCATAAAAGGTTGCAAACGCTCCGCTAAAGCCTCTGGTGTGTTGTCTCTGTAGGTTTTAGGAATCACATAATCGGGTGATAATTTGCCTTTAGATACCGCCCATTCGCGCAACTCTTCTTGGCAGCGCGAATCACTAATATTCAGCAAGGCTTTAATCACGTCGCTGTCGTTTTTGCCGCGCAAATCGGCAATGCCGTATTCGGTAATAAAAATATCGCGCAAATGACGTGGAATGGTAATGTGACCATAATTTTTAACAATGCTAGAGCGTACTTCACCATCAACCACACGATGACTTCTTAACATTAAAATCGAACGCGATTCGGGTAGCTCATGAGCTTGAGCCACAAAGTTATATTGTCCACCCACACCGCTGACTACACGGCCATCTTCTAAAGCATCAGATACCGCCGCACCCGATAACGTCGCCATCATGCAGGTGTTAATAAAGCTTGCTTTAACACGTTGGGCGCGTTTAAGCGGTTCATCACCATGACGGTCGCCATATAGCTGATTAATAAAGGCAATGGTACTCATATTAATACGATTGAGTTTTTCGTCAGGCATATCACGCAGCGTTTGATAAAAATCGGCAGGCCCCAAAAAGAAACCACCGTGCATAATCGAGCCGCCTTGCAGGTGTGTACCTAAACAATGTTCCTGAATTTTGGCTAGTGCAGCCTCATCGTCTAAATCTGCTTCAAAACTTAATTCACCCAACACAAGCTTGCCATCTTCTACGGTGCAATCATCATTAAAAATGCCAAAACGTGTTAAAAAAGCCACGTCATCACCCGTTAGAGGAGACTGTATCAGCTCGGCTTGGCGCAGCGCGGTTAAGGTGTCTAGACTAACGGTTTCGGTAATTTTATGGCTATTAAGTAGCTTTTGTAGGCCAGTATGTGGATACACCGCACGACGAATAATATTGGCTTGAATCAGCTTCAAAAAACCATTAACAAACATTTCGCTACAGCCATATAAACCATCCACAAAAGGGTTAAGGTCTAAAGTTTTAGGTAGCGGCAGATTATGATTAAGGCGTTTAATCATATTTTGATAGGTGCTGTTATCTTGGTCACGCAAAATTAAACTATGCACAATGGCATCACCCAAAGAGCCAATGCCAATTTGCAGTGTGCCGCCATCTTGAACTAAAGAACTGGCGTGTAAGCCAATCGCATAATCACTTAAACCCACTTTCATATTTGGAGTAGAGAAGAGGGTGTGTGTGCCTGCAGGGTCGTCAATAATAATATCAAACTGCTCGGCAGACACTTCGGCATCGTTAGGCATAAACGGTAATTTATGATTAATCACCCCAACGGCAAAAATACGTTCGCCTGCATCACGGCGTGGTTGAATTAAATCTAATAAGTCTTCGCTTAAATCGGGGTTACAAGACAAACTATAACGACGTGTGCCATCGGCTTCGTCACGCACGGCAATAGACTGACAAATCACATTAACGCCATTAGCAGCCATGTCACGCGCAATATGGGTATAGTTACTGTTAATATAGTTTTGTTGTGCTGCAGGGTTATTAAGCCAATCACCAGACTTTAAAAAGAATTCATTGACGGTAATGTTGTTGGGTACTTTTTTGGCTTTGAGGTCTTTAACGTAATCTAAATCGGGATAGTCGCCAAAAACACGCTTTACAAAGGGTTCTAAAAAACGTGCTTCGAGGTCGCTAGTAGCCGTAGGTTTAACTAAAGATAAGGCACTAAAAATATGTAAGCAACGCTGTGGCGTGTTAGTCATGCGTTCATACATGGCGTTAATAAAAGTATTGGGCTTACCTAAACCTAAAGGTGAGCCTAAACGAATATCGCCATCTATTTTGTTGATAATATCCGATACGGCTTGCTCGATAGAATTGTAAAATTTAACGGACATATAAAAACACTCCTAGAGTATAAGTTTGAGTTATTTTGACGCTTTATGTTATGACTTACGCATCGCACCGCGATTAGCGCGTTTGGTGAACATAAAGCTGCGTAAAGCGGCTGAAATGTGAGCAAATAAGCGATAACCGCGTAAGTCCTAATTTGTTAAAAACTCTTAATTTTTATAAGGGTAATATAGTTTTAGCATACGCCAATAGCTTGTTTTAGCAAGAGAGTTTTGATGATGCAACCGATTTTGGTGACGACAATTGATGAGCCATTAAGCTGTAGATTAGGCTGTGCGGCGTGTTGTATTGCGCCGTCGATTTCTTCCCCTATTCCTAATATGCCATTAGGCAAACCTGCGGGGGTACGTTGTGTACAATTAGACGAAGCAGGCTTGTGTAAAATTTTTGGTTTGCCAAGTCGTCCCAAAGTATGTGGTAGCTTGCAACCTAGTTTGAGTATGTGTGGCCAAAACACCCAACAAGCGATGGCTTATTTGAGTGAGTTAGAGCAGTTGACGAGTTAATTATGTGCCAATTACTGGGTATGAATTGTAATGTACCAACGGATATTTGTTTTTCTTTTACAGTTAAGCCTGTATGCAGCGTAGCGAAATACAGGATAAATATCTGCCAAAACGATGGGTTATTGTCTTAAACTTGCTATAAAGCCAGTGTTGCACTGCACTGTAAGGTACGCGTGTTTTGGCAAATGAATTTTCTGCAAAAAACGGATTGTATTTATTGTAAGGCTGATTTTCTATGTGATAGGATTCTTTAAACAAAAAACCTCTTATTACTTGTAAAAAATGGATAATTTATAATGTTCCTCAGCTCCTCAGCTCCTCAGTTAAATAAAAGATATTTTTATCTTTTACCATTTGCCGCCTATTTAACGTGTTTACCAACCCTTGCCATGGCGGTTGATGCCTCTGAGCAATCCTCATCACAAATACTACCTGTTGTTGACACCTCTTTTAATCGTTTTGTTAAAAGTAAACTAGCTGTTTATGTAGATACTGCACACTACTCTTGGCAAGGCAATGATGGTACTGAGGGACAACAAACAGTTATGCCCTTAACCCTAACTTATCGTATGGGAGTAGTAGAGGCTGGACTACGCACAGGTTTTATTAGTTCAAAAAACACAACACTAGGGCGAGAGGGTGAGGTCAGCACGCTAGGCGACACCAATTTAAGCGCAGCTTATAGCCAAAAGTTTAAAAAAGGTTGGAGCGTGCGTTATAACCTTGATTGGAATTTGCCAACTGGCAAAGAGTCGTTAGGTGGTACACAAAAGTTTGCGGTGATGGATGGTAACTTAGTACAACAAACCCGTTTTGGTGAAGGAACTAACATTACACCAAGCATTAGTGTTGCTAAAGCGTTGAATGCGAATAGCTTGGTGGCAATTGGTCTGAGTCATACATGGCGTGGTGCGTACGATCCAAACAGTGATGTCAGTAATGATGAAATTGATCCAGGCGATGAAAGTGCACTCAGCTTGCAAGGTCAGTATGGTGTGCAGAAATGGCTCGTGATAGGCGGTCTAACTTATACCAAAGCAAGTGATACGGATTTTGGTGGTAGTCCATATTATCGCAAAGGCAATCGTAGCGATGCCAATATAACGGGAATGCTGGCTTTACCAAAAGCGCAGCAAGTCATTTTGATGATGCGTTATTCGCAACAGTCACCAGATACATACACTGACTCCAAAACAGGGAATTATCAAAAAGAAAGCAGCAATATTAACGGTCATAGTAGCTATGTATTTAGTGAATACAGCAAAGGAATAGGTCGTCATACACTACGAGCTAATGCCGCCTTTGTAAAGATAGATGCTAATAGTTACGATCAGTTAAGTGATTTATACAATGCGGGTCGCCAAAAGTGGGAGTTGGGTGCGGGTTATAACTTTGCGATTGCTCAACAACGAGGTGTGCGTGTGGATGTTAAGCGTATGAGTTTGGATGATAAGGCAACGCCTGCAACGCTTGTGGATACGCAGTATAAAGGCTGGACGGTGTCGGCTGGGGTTAATTGGGCGTTTTGATTTTTGTTGTTCCAAGCTGTTTTAGCTAGGCATTGTGGGTATTTGTTTACATTGGGATTTGGGGATATAAAAATGAATAAGACGTTATTGGCGGTGTTGGTGGGTGCAGCGTTTTGGTCAGTGGATGGCTTAGCAAATCAGCAAGATATCGCATTTAGACACAGCTCCAGTAATGGTGCTTCAGATGCTTTATATGTGCTTAAGCCTGTTAATGTAAGAGTTGAAAAGAGTAAGTTGGTTTTTAAAAATGATGGATATGATGCAGTGACAGCATACATTCATGATAAGGATGGCAATATCGTCGATAAAGTTGTTGTTCCTGGTTCTGTGGATAGTGATTTTACGGCTGCTTTCTCTGCTGTCAAAGATACTATTCCTGCTTTCGTTACGGGCCTAGTGACAAGTGATGATGCTTTTAAACCACTAAAAGATTATTTTTCAAAAGGTTCTGCAATGGAGTATACCAGTGACATTCGTCAAGACCAGTTTCCTGTAGGAGGTGCTATTAGTTATGTATCTGGTACAGATGAGGCAATAGTGGCAACATATGCAGCCTCAGTAATAAAATTGGCAACTATTGCTATTGATCAATCTATAAATGTTACAACCGACAATCTTACAAAGAAAATCAACAGCGAGATAATGAAGGCCGCAATAACTGACCCAGAGTTATTAGTCAAGATAACCACACATGCCCGATCTGATTCATTTACTTCTGGTTTGCGTGGAATTTATTCCGATTTATGGGATTGGGTGAAAGATAAAGGAGTAAAAAAGGGTGTTGCCGTCGCTTTGTCAGAAGGGTTTTCAGCTGATGCCGCTTATATTGAAAAACTTCTTAAGCCAGTCGAACCGTTGAAGGTTTTTGGTGATTCGATGGTTGTAGTATCTCAACTTAGAGATGGATTGCTAGCAGAACAAAGGCCTAAAGTATTGTGGTATGACATGTCTTATGCGGATGACGATGATAAATATTTGGAGAGTGAGTACAAGTTTAACTGGGTTGGAACTTCATTAGATAAAGGCAATGAAGTTGTTTTTAGAGCTCAGACTAATGAATATGATAATACTACTAAATGGTGGAATATTAAAACTTGGTCAAATGATTATGTGGCTGAGCATCAACGATTTATATCAAGACCTATTGAAAAAGTAGCTAGCAGCCAATTCAGCCTAATGCTGCCAGACCCCTCACTCGCACACAAATTCAGCCTTGCTAGTATTAATAACTCACACATGGGTAGCGCGTATCCTTCTTATATGGACACACCAAGCTACACCAGTGAAGATGCTGTTAAAGGTTTGAAAAGCAGCTTAATAGCAGCTAATGGCAATAGTTCACTCAATACCAATACGGCAACCCCCAAAACGGGATTGCAGCAGTCCACTACTGTTAATACTATTCCCTTTAATACAAATGGCTCCAAAGACTGGGTACTTGTTACTGGAGATAGCAAACATTTATCCTTTGGTAACAGCTTTGGCAGTATTACCGCCCCTAATGGTGCGCGTATTGCTGCGCTAAATAACGCGGATGTTGCACAAACAGTAATGCAAAGAGAAATAACTCTGCCAACAGGAACAAAACAGGTGACGGTTAGCCTAATGGCAAATTTTGTCACTAATGAATATCCTCAATTTGTTGGTAGTGAATTTAATGACAGGTCTATTATTGAAATTAAGACAGGCAGCGGCAATGTTTATGAAGCTGTTCTTTTTAATAAAGAGCTAAATTCTGCCAATTTTCAGTCGGTTACTAATTTACCATCACCTATGT
>Ga0209599_10000599_pt1 | contig 22299 bp, 15 predicted proteins | sample Shrwel_input2_FT_FD_187534 | JGI IMG/M metagenome (GOLD analysis project Ga0209599, IMG submission 187534) | Subsurface microbial communities from deep shales in Ohio, USA - Utica-3 well 1 S input2 FT (SPAdes) (version 2) ... | reverse complement strand
ATCGTATTGTTGATGGTCGTGGTGGTGCAAGCACAGGGAACCAACGTTTTGCTCCGGTAAACAGTTGGCCTGACAACGGAAACTTAGACAAAGCTCGATTTTTACTATGGCCAATCAAACAAAAATACGGGAATAAAATTTCCTGGGCCGATTTGATGATTTTAGCCGGAAACTGCGCTCTAGAATCGATGGGATTTAAAACGTTTGGATTTGCAGGAGGTCGTGAAGATATTTTTGAACCAGAGCAAGATATAAATTGGGGAAATGAAACCGAATGGTTAGGAGATAAACGATATAAAGGAGAACGCGATCTAGACGATCCGCTTGCTGCAGTGCAAATGGGATTAATTTATGTGAATCCGGAAGGTCCTAACGGAAATCCTGACCCTCTTGCTTCCGCCAAAGATATTAGAGAAACCTTTGCCCGAATGGCGATGAATGATGAAGAAACCGTGGCTTTAGTAGCGGGGGGACATACCTTTGGAAAAGCACACGGAGCTGGAGATGCAGCACTAGTAGGAGCCAACCCGGAGGGTTCTAACATAGAAGAAATGGGAATGGGCTGGAAAAATAGTTTTGGCACTGGAAAAGGTGGAGATGCTATTACCAGTGGTATAGAAGGCGCTTGGAAACCAAACCCTACCACTTGGGATAATGGTTATTTTGAAACCTTATTCAAATATGACTGGAAATTATCCAAAAGCCCTGCAGGTGCACATCAATGGGTTCCAACTGATGAAGCGGCAGCTACTTTGGTGGAAGACGCTCACGATCCTGATAAGCGCCACGCTCCCATGATGACTACTGCCGATTTGGCTTTAAAAAAAGATCCTATTTACGAGCCTATTTCAAGAGATTATTTTCAAAACTTTGATAAATTTGCCGATGCTTTTGCCCGTGCCTGGTACAAATTAACCCATCGTGATATGGGCCCTATTGCCCGATATTTGGGAGCAGAAGTCCCTAATGAAGTATTGATTTGGCAAGACCCAATTCCGGCGGGCAATAAAGATTTAAGCAATGAGGATATAGAATTCCTAAAAACTAAAATTCTGAACGCTGGGTTGTCTACGTCTGAATTGGTATCTACCGCTTGGGCTTCGGCTTCTACTTTTAGAGGATCTGATAAAAGAGGAGGTGCTAACGGAGCTCGTATTCGACTGGAACCGCAAATCAATTGGGAAGTAAACAATCCAATCCAGTTAAAAAAGGTATTGGCTACTCTTGAAACCATTCAGAAAGAATTCAGTAAACCTGTTTCTCTAGCTGATTTAATTGTATTAGGTGGAAATGCAGCCATTGAAAAAGCAGCTAAGAATGCCGGACAGGCTGTACAAGTGCCTTTTACTGCCGGACGAGGCGATGCCACTTTAGCACAGACCGATGTAGCTTCTTTTGCGGTGTTAGAACCAAAAGCAGATGGCTTTAGAAATTATAAAAATGCTGAATGCACTTCGACCACCGAAGAAATGTTAGTAGATAAAGCGCAATTATTAACCTTAACTGCTCCTGAAATGACTGTTTTAGTGGGAGGATTGCGAGTCTTAAATGCTAATTATGATGGTTTAAAACATGGGGTATTTACTAAAAATGAAGGAGCCTTAACCAATGACTTTTTTGTCAATCTATTAGATTTAGGAATCGTTTGGAAAGCCACGAATGATGCCGGTGAAATATTTGTAGGCTCTAATCGCGCTAGCGGTGAACCCAAATGGACCGCAACTCGTGCCGATTTGATTTTCGGATCCAATTCCGAATTGCGCGCCATTGCCGAAATTTATGGCTCTAGCGATTCTAAAGACAAGTTTGTAAACGATTTCGTAAAAGCTTGGACCAAAGTCATGAATCTGGACCGATTTGATTTGGCTTAATTGATTCAAAAAAATCACAGCAAAGGTAGTCTGATTCAGACTACCTTTTTATTTTAAGATAACTGCTAAGTAAACTTTAATAAAACTTCAATTATTGGTCAAGTTTTATATATTTGTTGGCTAAAACCAACAAAAAACAAACAAACTATATGTCTTTTTTAAAATTATTTAGAAAAAAACCATTAACAACAATTTTACAGCAAGGTGGTGACGGAGAACATTCAGGACTAAATAAAGTACTGACTGTAAAAGATTTGACTTTCTTTGGAATTGCCGCAATTATTGGCGGAGGAACTTTCTCGGCTATTGGAAATGCTTGTTTTTCAGGTGGTCCTGGTGTAATTTTATTGTATATCATGTGCGCCATTGCCTGTGGTTTTACCGCCATGTGTTATGCTGAATTTGCCTCAAGAGTTCCCGTTTCAGGTAGTGCCTATACCTACGCATACGTATCTTTTGGAGAGTTGTTTGCCTGGATTATTGGTTGGGCTTTATTAATGGAATATTCTATCGGAAATATCTATATCGCTTTCTCTTGGAGTGGTTATTTTACCAATTTGTTAGAAACCTTTGGAATTCACATTCCGGAATGGCTCACGATTAACTACAAATCGGCTCACGCCGCTTTCTTAGAAAACAAAATAGGTGAAGGTTTATTGGCTTGGCAAAATGCGCCTGTCATTGGAGGATTAAAAATTATTTTTGATGCGCCCGCTGTTTTAGTTAATGTATTAATTACCTATTTGATTTATAAAGGAACAAGCGAATCTAAAAACGTGAGTAACTTTATGGTATATTTAAAGTTGGCTATTATTCTATTAGTCATTATTGTTGGCGCTTTCCATATCGATATTGACAACTGGACTCCTTTTATGCCTAATGGTTTTGGTGGTGTTATGGCGGGCGTATCGGCAGTATTCTTTGCTTATATTGGTTTTGATGCCGTTTCTACTTTAGCCGAAGAAAGTAAAAATCCACAACGAGATTTACCAAAAGGAATGATTTATTCTTTGGTTATTTGTACAGTGGTTTACATTATTTTAGCTTTGGTATTAACCGGAATGGTAAAATATGATTTATTAGGGGTTAGTGATCCTTTAGCCGAAATTTTTGCTATAAAAGGGATGAAATGGATGTTGTTTATTGTTTCTATTGCAGCGGTTGCCGCGATGACTAGTGTTATGCTGGTATTTCAAATGGGACAACCTCGTATTTGGATGACCATGAGCCGTGATGGTTTAATGCCTAAGAAGTTTGCTGAAATTCACCCTAAATACAAAACACCAGGATTTGCAAGTATTGTGACCGGATTTGTAGTGGGTGTGCCGATCTTCTTTACCGATGAAAATTTTGTACTTGATTTTACCAGCATCGGAACTTTATTTGCTTTTGTTTTAGTGTGTGGTGGCGTTTTAATGCTATCCCCACAAAGCGAAGCCGAATTAGCCGAGCGTGCCACCAAAGGAAAATTCAGAATTCCGTATGTGAATTCCAAGTTCATTTTCCCTTTGATGGTAGTAGTAGCGTCGGGAGTCGTTAATTATTATGTTCCAACTTTCTTTAGCGAGGTGTTTGATTTTTCAGGAGATAAATTAGCTGCCAATTTACCTATGCTTGCTTTCTTTGTATTGACTCTTGTGATGGTAGTAGTAGCGTTTCTAAAAAACTTATCACTAATCCCTTTGTTAGGATTAATTTCCTGCTGTTATTTATTAACCGGAATGGCCGTTTCTAACTGGAAATGGTTTAGTGTTTGGTTACTAATTGGATTGGTCGTTTACTTTGCTTATGGGTTTAGAAACAGTAAACTCAACAAAAAACAGTATTAAAGCTACTCAGAAGATTAAAAAATAGAATCCCGAGAAATCGGGATTTTTTATGCTTAAAATTCAGGGACAATCTCAATCTTCATCTCCTCTTTAGTCATCGGATGTTTAAAAGCAATCGCTTTCGCATGCAAATGCAAACGATTGGCTTTACTTCCATATAAATCATCACCAACGATAGGAGTATTTAACCCTAATTCGTGTGAGGCATGAACGCGTAACTGGTGTGTCCGACCAGTAATCGGGTAAAAGTGAATTCGGGTTTTGCCATTTTCTATCGCAATAACTTCCCAGTGGGTTTGTGCCGGTTTTCCGTAGTCGTAACAAACCAATTGGCGTGGACGATCGTCTAAATCTACCCGTAAGGGCAAATCGATAATGCCTTCCTTTTGGAAAACAACACCATCTAATAAGGCTTCGTAACATTTTTTTATGGTTCGCTTGATAAACTGACTTTGCAAATTCAAATAGGCAGCTTCGGTTTTGGCAATGAGCATGATTCCCGAAGTAGACATGTCTAAACGGTGCACAATTATAGGCCCAGTAGCATCTGGATAGCGCGCTTTCATTCGCGCATAAACCGAATCGGAAATGGTTTTTCCGGGAACCGATAAAAACTCGGCAGGTTTGTTAATGACTGCTATGGCTTCGTCTTCATAAACGATTTCAATATCTTTTCCTTGTGCTGGATTGTATTCAAACGGATTTTCATCCATGACTAATCCTTGTAACATATGTCCCAACAAAATGGGTTCGCATTTGCTTTTACAGGAAGGATAAAACTGATTGTGTTTTCGTACTTCCGATTTTGGGGATTGTCCCCACCAAAACTCGGCCATACAAATAGGCTTTAAATGGTATTGAAAAGCGTAATGCAATAGTTTAGGAGCGGCACATTCTCCAGCACCCGCCGGCGGGTTATTGTCGAAAATTTCGCCTAAACTTTTTGTTTGTCCAATACTATTTAAAAAAGCATACTCAGCAAATAAGCGTTGCTGTAAGGCATTTGATTTTTGCTTGCGTAGCTCTTTTAATTCATTAATTTTTTCTTCAAAATGTACTACTTCTTTTTCCGCATCGAGGGTTTTATAATTCCAATAGGCCATCATTTTTTTGAGTAAAATACCTTCTTGCTGGCTTTCTTGTTTTAGTTCCTCAGCTAATTGCTCAAAGGATGTAGAATCTAATTCCTTTTCAGCTGCAGTACGTTTTGATTGTCTGACTTTTTTTTGGACTTTAATATGATTTTTGTGACGCTGAATATCTTGTTCGGCTTCAGTTTTTATGTTTTCTAAATCGGATACGGTTTTTAAATAATTCTCATCCGATTCTAATGCTTCAATTTTTCGATTGATGGCATTAATAATGTCTTGCTCTTTGTGGAAAAAACTATTTTCTTCAAGCATATCAAAAACTGTCGGAACGAAATACTCCAGATGATTGACTTCGGCTAATTTTCCTGAAAAGGCCCATAAATAACCCAATTCTCCTTTTTGATTTTGGCATACCAAAACTCCGAACATTTTACCGATTATCAAACCTTCCTGATGGTCTTTCAATCCGAAATTATGCTCGAAATCAGTTTGTGTTTTCAGATACTTTTGTAATTCTTTTGCAGCAACAATACTTAATTCATGCGGTTCGTAATAAAACGGAAACGTGAATTTTTCAGGTAGTGCAATTCCTGATATATAGGTTTTAAAGGGTTGAAATAAAGATTTAGGCATGGGGCAAATGTACTGCAAAAAAAATTGTCATTCCTAGTCTCACTAGGAATGACAATTTAGAATTATAAATTTAGATTACTTCTTCAAATGCACATCAAAATAATCGGCAATTTTAGCATACAGATGAATTCTGTCTCTTCCCGAAACGTTGTGTTCGTGATTTGGGTATAAGAAATAATCAACTTGTTTTCCGGCTTTGATAGACGCTTCAATAAAGTTCATACTGTGTTGTTGCACCACCACTGGATCTTGCGCTCCGTGAATAATTAACAATCTGCCTTTTAAGTTTTTGGCTTTGTCTAACAACGAAGCTTTTTCATAACCTTCAGGATTGTCCTGCGGAGTATCCATATAACGTTCTCCATACATGATTTCATAATATTTCCAGTCAATCACTGGTCCGCCTGCAACGCCCACTTTAAACGTATCGGCTTGAGATGTCATTAAAGTAGTGGTCATAAATCCGCCAAAGCTCCATCCGAAAACGCCAATTTTGTCCTGGTCTACAAACGATTTCGATTTTAAGAATTCAACCCCTTTCATTTGGTCGGCCATTTCGTTTACTCCTAATTTTCTGTGATTTACATCGCAGAATTTTTTTCCGCGTGAATCACTTCCTCTGTTGTCTAAGGTGAACACTACATATCCGTTTTGCGCCATGTAATAATCAAAATAGCCACCGCCACCCATCCAACGGTTGTTAACCAATTGGGCGTGCGAGCCACCATACACATATACCATTACGGGATATTTTTTAGTAGCGTCAAAATTAGCCGGGTAAATGATACGTCCGTTTAATGGAGTAATTCCATCAGCAGCAGTTAAAGTCACCAATTCCATTTTTGGCAAATCAATTTTACCGGTAAACGGATTGTCCGCTTTTACAAGTGTGTTTGCTTTTTTCGATTTGATATCGATAATCAAAATTTCATTAGGAGTGGTTACATTGCTATATTGGTCTAAAACCAAAGTACCATCTGAAGAAACCGAAGCATTATGCGTTCCTGAAATGGTGGTTAATTGAACCGTTTTACCTGATTTTAAATCTACTTGATACAACTGACGGTCTAAACCGTTATTGGCTGTTCCCGAGTAGTTGATCTTTGTTGCTTTAGCATCAAATCCAAGTAAATCTTTCACAATTACCTCTTTGTAACCTAGGTTTTTTAATAGTTTACCATCCGTGTTGTATAAATACATTTGGTTAAAACCATAAAAATCGGTTTGGTAAATGAATTGCGTTGGATTGTTGGGTAGAAAGGTTAACGGATGTTGTGGTTCTACCCAAGTGGTTGCTTTTTCTTCAAACAACGTTTTCACCAATGCACCGGTTTGTGCATCGTACTTGTTGAATTTTAGGTGATTTTGATCTCGGTTTAAAATTCCGATGAAGATGAATTTTCCAGTTGGTTCCCAAGAAACCATTGTTAAATATTGCTCTTTTGGTTCTCCAGTTTGAATGGTTACTTTTTTACCAGAATTGACATCAAAAATCACCAAAGTTACATTTTCACTGGTCATTCCCGCCATTGGGTATTTGATGTCTTTGTTTACCGCTTCGCGCTCGTTCCAATTGATGATAGGGTAGTTGCCTACCATTGTCTCGTCTTTACGGTAGTAAGCCAATTGAGTTCCTGCTTCGTTCCACCACATACCTCTGTCAATTCCAAATTCCTGACGGTGCACATAATCGGAACCGTTTACAATTCCGCCATTTTCATCATTGGTTACTGCAATTACACCACCACTTGGAGTTGTAATATTGATATTGTTATCTTTCAACCAAGCAACGTTGTTATTTTTCGCCATTTGTGCCTGACTTCCATTACTATCATAACTTAAACTTGATGTAATTTGTTTGCTCACCACATCATAAGTTACTTTATAATTGCTGTTTTTGCCGGTCAAGGCAGTTTCAAAAGTATTTTTAGAAGTCCAAGTAATGGCAAAGGGAAACATTTTTAACGTAAACTCTTCTGTTGGAAATTTGGCTTTTAGAGCAGTTTCCAACTCTGTTTTGGTAGCCAGAATAGTTTCTTTCCAATTAGTTGCAGCGCTTTTTTCTAATAAAGAAACATAATCAGTACTTAAATAGGTAATGGATTTAGAGTCTTTGCGCCATTGCTGTGCCGTTTGTGTGGCTGGAGCATATTTTCGTCCGCCGGTTACGGTTTCTTCAATTGTTAACTTTTGAGCAAAAGCAACGCTTCCGATCAATAGAAAACTTAAAATGTATTTTTTCATTGATTTTTGAATTTTTGAAACGTAAAAGTATAAAAAAGCTATGAATTCGTTACTAAAAATAATCGGGTACTCGTTTCAAAATTTTGAGATCAAAAATAGCGGAGAATGCTTGTTACTATACTAAGCATTTTATTTTTTAGGAGCATGCCAATTGCTCTGCAATTTTGTTTTAAAAATCGTATAAAAATTCAGTATGAGGATGCTTTAATAGAAAAAAAATCTATTTTTTAGAGTTTTGGTAGAAAAAAAATAAATTTAATTTGTAATTTTGGACTCAAAACAAAATATTTTTCAATTATGAATTTTGATAGTATCGACAAAAAATTGCTTAAGTTTTTGCAAGTAGATTCCAAAAGTACAACAAAAGAACTGTCTTCCAAACTAAATTTATCAGTTACCGCGGTTTATGAGCGTATTAAAAAATTAGAACGAGAAGGGGTTATTTCAAAATACGTTACGATTCTCAACCGAAATAAAGTCGAAAAAAGTTTTGTGGTCTTTTGTCACATCAAACTTATTCAACACAAGAAAGATTTGATTTCGCAGTTTGAAGATGAAGTAATCAAATTAAATGAGGTATTGGAGTGCTTCCATGTGAGTGGCGATTATGATTATATTTTGAAGATTTGCGTAAAAGACATGGAAGAATACCGAGAATTTATGGTAACCAAATTAACCGATTTGAAGCATATTGGGAGTACCCATTCCTCTTTTATGATTGGAGAGGTAAAAAACACAACGGCTTTTGATATTTAATTCAGAAATAACCCAACAAACAAATACCCGAATAAACAAAATTCCTTAATTTTGTACTCGAAATTTTTAAAAACACAACAAAAATAAATACTATGAGTTCATTTGACGTAGTTATTATAGGTTCAGGCCCAGGCGGATATGTTGCAGCGATTCGTTGCGCACAATTGGGAATGAAAACAGCCATTATCGAAAAATACGCAGCCCTTGGAGGTACTTGTTTAAACGTAGGATGTATTCCATCTAAAGCATTGTTAGCTTCTTCTCATCATTATGAAGAATTGCAACATTTTGCTGACCACGGGATCGAAGTTTCTGGCGATGTAAAAATCAACTTAGAAAAAATGATTGCCCGCAAACAAGCGGTAGTAGATCAAACTTCGGGAGGTGTAAAATTCCTGATGGACAAAAATAAAATTACTGTTTTTGAAGGTGTTGGATCCTTCGAAAATGCAACTACGGTTAATGTAACCAAAGCAGACGGTTCTGTTGAAAAAATTGAAGGTAAAAAAATCATCATTGCTACCGGTTCAAAACCATCTTCTTTGCCTTTCATCAAAATCGACAAAGAAAGAATTATTACGTCAACCGAAGCATTAAAACTGAAAGAAGTACCTAAACACCTTGTTATTATTGGTGGAGGTGTTATTGGTTTAGAATTGGGTCAGGTATACTTACGCTTGGGTGCACAAGTTTCCGTGGTAGAATTTATGGACAGAATCATTCCAGGAATGGACGGTGCTTTGTCTAAAGAATTAACAAAAGTCTTGAAAAAACAAGGCATGAAGTTCTACACATCTCACAAAGTACAGGCTGTTGACAGAGTAGGTGAAGGAGTGGTAGTTAAAGCAGAAAATGCAAAAGGAGAAATCATTACTTTAGAAGGAGATTATTCTTTGGTATCTGTAGGTCGTCGTCCTTATACTGATGGCTTGAACGCAGATAAAGCAGGAGTTAAATTAACAGACAGAGGACAAGTTGAAGTAAACGATCATTTACAAACATCGGCTTCAAATATTTACGCTATTGGTGATGTGGTACGTGGTGCCATGTTAGCGCACAAAGCTGAAGAAGAAGGTGTGTTGGTTGCTGAATATTTAGCAGGTCAAAAACCACATATTGATTATAACTTAATTCCTGGAGTGGTTTATACTTGGCCAGAAGTTTCTGCTGTAGGTAAAACAGAAGAGCAATTAAAAGCTGAAGGAAGAAATTACAAAGTAGGTAACTTCCCATTCAAAGCTTTGGGTCGTGCTCGTGCAAGTGCTGACACTGATGGTTTCATCAAAATTTTAGCAGATGCTGTTACTGATGAAGTTTTAGGTGTACACATGATTGGTGCTCGTGCTGCCGATTTAATTGCTGAAGCGGTTACAGCTATGGAATTCCGTGCTAGTGCAGAAGATATTTCAAGAATGTCGCATGCACATCCAACCTTTGCTGAAGCTATCAAAGAAGCTGCTCTTGACGCAACAGGAAAAAGAGCTTTACACGTTTAGAAAGTCAGACTTCTTAGAAGTAAATACATATATTAACCGTCTCCTTTATCGAGACGGTTTTTTATTTTATCCTTGAAGTGGTAATTTCTACATCTGCATTTGCCCAAGATTTAGCTATAAGTTTATCCATTTCGGCTAGTTTAGCTTTGTTGTTTAGTTTTTCGTAGGCCAATCTCATTCCGTGGTAAGCCCAGCCATTTTTAGGGAATTGTTTTAAATCTTCTTCATAGACTTTAATCGCTTCATTATATTTTCTTGCTTCAATTAGGATAGCGCCTAAATGATGTCGGGTTGAGAAAAACCAATCGGGTGGTTCATTGTAATTCAAACCATCTTCAATTTTTACAGCCTTTTGCAAAAGAGTAATACTTTGCGAATAATTTCTTTCAGAAGCAAGGATTTCTGCTTTAAGGACTTTATCTGCAATATTTACTATTGAACTCATAGAATTAATTTGCCAAATGGTCATTTTTTCTAAATCTCTGTCATTAGCCAAAACATCGAGTAATAATGATTCTTCTTTAGCCATTACCAAATTCTTTTTTCCTAAATAGGCCATACCTCTTGCATAATGTGAAATGGCTTTAGGATATTTCAACGTATCTGAACTCAATTTCATTTGTAAAACAGCATCCCATTTGCCAAATTTCACCGCAACGAAATACGGAATTACATAATAATGCTGTAAGGTTTCCATTCCCGGCAGTATCATATTTTTAGGATGTACCAATTTTGAAGTTTCAGATGCACCAATCATCGCCCATTTCGAATTTCCTTCAAGTGTGGCAGTACCAGCCATAAAATGATAGTTGTGCGGATAATAGGCTAACGGATAAGCTCCTTGTGCATGACACATGGTTACATAAGCGCTATCAATTTTACAGGCATTAATATTAGCCAAAGTCCCTTTGTGGTAATCTCCCGTTCTTATGTAAATATGAGAAGGCATATGTACTAAATGACCAAAAGCTCTCGCATTTCCATCATCAAAAAATTTGGCAGAAGCATAACCTCTTTGAGGATTGCTTGAGGCTTCAACGGCATGAATATAAAAATGATTGGCTCCAATATGCTTAGGGTCTTTCTTTAGAATTTTTTCAAAAAGTGCTACAATTTCTGGTGTCCAAGGTTTTGGTTTTCCATTTTTCTCGTATAAATCCCAAGGATGCAAATCCATTACTGATTCTGCATACAAAGCATTGATATTGATGTTGTCAGGAAATTTAACATTGACTATTTTCATCGCTTTTGAATAAGAAACATCTAAGTGTTTTCTATCGTCGACAGGTTTTTCAACATAACGTTTTGAGAGTGCTTCAATCAGAGCTTTTTCACTTTCGGTAGCAGTTGTACTCAATTTCAAGGCGGTTTGTATTGCTTTATAAGCCCTTTCATAATTATCGGGTTCCATACCGGCATTGTAATTAGGACCTAATACATAAGCAAATCCCCAATAACACATGGCGCAGTTTGGATCGAGTTTGGATGCGTAATAAAAGGAACGGGCAGCTTCAGCGTGATTAAAGGCATAGGCCAATGCTAATCCTTGATTAAAATATTTTTGAGCTTCCGTGTTTTTAGTAGAAATTTTATAATCAATCACATCCATTCCTTTAAAAAGAGGAGCTTTGTTGTCAGATGTATACCAAGCCGCATCTAAAACCGGTGGAGCACAACCTATACTCTTCATTCCTGAAGATGGCTTTTCAATTTGAGGAGCTTCTTTTTTACAGGAAAAAAACAGAATAGTGATTATTAGTAGAAAATTTATCAATTTCATGATTTGTGTAATTAATTGAAAATCAATATAAAATTACTTAAAATCAATGGTTTTTATAAAGTAATGGCATAAAAAAATCCGCTTTTAAAGCGGATTTTGAAATTATTTCTTTTGAAATTTTTTGTACCCAAACCATATTAAGAATCCTAGTAAAGCAATTCCCCATAATTGGAAAACAAAAGCTATGATGGCTTCTAATATAAACCATCCTGTTTTTATGCTATCCCAAATTTGAAGCCCAATATTAGGTCGGTAAGCATTAATGCTTTTTTCATTAGGAATCATTTCTTGTTTTACGGTTTCATTCTGATAAATTGACAATGAAAGGGTACTGAAATTTACTTGGTCATTCAAGCTTAAGTTTTCAAGTTTTGCTTGGTCGTGATTTTCTTTTTTGGAATCGAGTTTATCTTCTGCATCGATAACATTATCTAATTTTTTCCCTTTTGAATTAATAGCATTTTCTAACCTTTTTTGTGAAGTTTCGCCACGCTTTTGAGCTAGTTGGTTTGATAATAATTTTAAAGAGACATCAACCGCTTTTATGATGCGGTAATCTAAAAAGTCAATTTGATTGGCAATGGTTTTGATAACCGTATCTAGTTGTTTATTGGGAACTCTTATGGTTATTTCATTAGTAACTGCATATTTTGTGGTAATTAAACTACTGTCTTGGCTTACTTTAGTTTGGTCTTTTTCGAGAATTTCACTTTTCAAATCGGTGTAGGTTACAAAACCGCCAAATTTACTCGTTGCATCTTCTATTACATAGGTTGATTTTGCCACGTCTTTAACCTTAAATTTTATATCGGCTGTTCGTATAAATTTCCTGTTGGGTTTGGGGTTTTCCTTGGCAGCAGAAGAGGAGACTATATCTTTTTGGGTTACAGAAGCTGTATCAACAGCTTCTGTTGCTTCAACTGTTTGATCGTAATTTTCAGCCACTTGATCTTTGCAAGCATAAACTAAAACTGAAAGCATCAATAATGCGACTCCAGTACGGAAATTTTGTTTCATAGATATATTAATTAAAAGGTTAAAATTTGAAAAATGTGAAATGTAATTTTCAATCGATATATCTATGATTTAATACTAAAATACGTATTAAAAAGTATGCCAAGAATGGAAATTCTTGGCATAGGTACTGTTGTGTTTTTGTTAAAATTTGTTGTTTAAATCAATTTACCTTCTATAAATACAGCTTCAATCAAATTACTTCCAAACTCATAAGGTAACTGATAAAAGGAATGAATAGGTTTGGTTAGGATAAGGTTGGCTTTTTTTCCTCTGGTAATGCTACCGTGCGTATGAGCAATACCCATGGCATAAGCACCGTTTAGGGTAGCGGCATTGATGGCTTCTTCGGGTGTCATTTTCATTTTAATACAGGCGGTGGCCACTACAAAATTCATATTGCCTGATGGAGTGGTGCCTGGATTGTAATCAGTTGCAAGTGCCAAAGGTAATCCTGCGGCTATCATTTTACGAGCTGGGGTATACGGAATACTGATAAAATACGAACAACTCGGTAAAGCAACCGGCATGGTGTTGGAGTTTTTTAAGACTTCAATGTCGTGATCGGTAACAATTTCAAGATGGTCTACAGATAAGGCATCATGTTTCACACAGGCTGCAATTCCGTTAATGGCGGTGAATTGATTGACGTGAATTTTAGCCTGTAAACCGTATTTTTTACCAGCTTCCATGATGCGTTCGGTTTCTTCTACCGAGAAATAACCGGTTTCTAAAAAGGCATCGATGTAATCGGCCAATTTTTCCTCAGCAATTTTGGGTAGCATTTCGTTGATGATTAGATCAAGATATGCAGTATGGTTTTCTTTGTATTGGGTAGGGAAGGCGTGAGCTCCCAAAAAAGTAGCTTTGATAGCAATAGGATAGTGTTGTGCTAATCGTTTAATCACACGTAGCATTTTTAATTCGCCTTCAACAGTTAGTCCGTATCCGGATTTAATTTCTACCGCACCAGTACCTTGTTTGATGACTTCTTCCAATCGAAATTTTGATTCTTCATAAATTTGTTCTTCAGAAGTTTCATTCAATCGTTTTGCTGAGTTTAAAATTCCTCCACCACGCTGGGCAATTTCTTCATAGGAAAGGCCATTTATTCGGTCTACGAATTCCTGAACACGATTTCCGGCATACACTATATGGGTGTGACTGTCGCACCAGGTAGGTAAAACAACTTTTCCAGTGGCATCAATAATTTTGTCAACGGATATTGTCGGACAATTTTCCATAGAACCAAAATCAGCAATCAAATCATCTTCCAGTAATAAAAAAGCATTGTCAATTTTAGGTACTATTGCCATTTCGACACCGCAAACTTTGGTAACCGATGATTCTCTAATTTGAAGTAATTCTTTAATATTAATGAATAAGGTTTTCATGCTGTTTTTTTGGTAAAAGTAGTATTAGTTATTCAATTCCCGAAAGCTGTTCCGCTTTTATTTTGGCAACTTTTTTGCTAAAAAGTGTAGATTCTTTTGTAATATTACTCTTAAATAAAATGTGCAGTGCGAAAAATAAAATATAAAAAAGGGAAGAAGGTCATGCCTACTTTTTTAGAATATACCGGGAATCATAAAGATGTGACGACACAAATGCAATTGTTTGTGTATGACGAAACTGAACTAACAGAATGTTCAGATGGTCATTTTTCGAAAATTTTGGGGACCATAAATTATGTAAAGCAAAATTGGTTAAACCTTCACGGATTAAATGATACCGAGGTAATTCAACAAATTGGTGATTATTTAAAAGTAGATCAATTTATGTTGGGCGATATCTTAAATACTGCCAAAAGAACCAAATTGGACGAATACCACGATGTTTTATTTTTTAGCATTAAATCGATATTACCGGTTGAAGATTCGGATAATATAAAAATTGAGCAGATTTCTTTTTTATTAAAAGACGGTATTCTGGCTTCATTTCAGGAAAAAAAGAGTGATTTTTTCACGCATATTCGGGAACGAATACGCACCCACTCGGGGATTGTAAGAGAGAAAAAAGTAGATTACTTGTTGTATCTCCTCTTGGATGCAATCATGGAAAATTTCTATATCACCATTGAAGCCGAAGAAGATAAAGTAGAAGACCTAATCAATTTATCTAAAACAACAACAAAACCCTTTGTTTTAGAACAAATAGAAAAACACCGAGATAATTTTAATTTATTAAAACGCTCCATCATTCCGTTGCGCGATTCGTTGTATTCAATTAAGAGTATGAAGGAAGATGATGTATTCAATTCTATCGAAAAGGACAACTACAGTTTTTTTGACAGATTACACCAAAAATGTTTAGAACTCTTAGAGCAAATAGAATATGACCTAACCTCGTTGGAGAGTGCGTCAAATTTTTATTTTTCTTCACAAAACCACAAAATGAACGAGGTGATGAAAACCCTAACCGTGGTTTCGGTATTTTTTATGCCGCTGACTTTCATAGTAGGGGTTTACGGAATGAATTTTGACAACATGCCCGAATTGCATTGGAAATATGGTTATTTTGGCCTTTTAGCCTTTATGTTTGTCTTGCTTTTAGGAATGATTTATTATTTTAAATGGAAAAAATGGTATTGATATGAAAACCTTTATAAGTGCTATTTCGGGTAAAGAATTTTCTATAGAAGAAAAAGTTTTGGGTAGTTCTATTCGTAAGGCTATATTAGATTATATTCAAAAAGAAAACCCTGATTTTGCAAAAGATAAGTTGATTTCCTTGAGTGAATTGAACTATTACAGAGAAAAATATATTTCTGAATTTTTACTGAAAGAGGTCTCGGAACTTACCGATTTGGAAAAAACGGTGGTGCAATCTGTAAAAGACAAATCTATTTTAATTAGTCAGGTTGAAGAAAAGGAAACCCAAAACACTTACGGACAAAAAATTGCTGATAAAGTGGCCGAATTTGGCGGAAGTTGGACCTTTATCATTTCATTTTTGACTTTTTTGGTTGTTTGGATTTGTGTTAACGTCTTCTTTTTTTTGAATCAAGGCTTTGATCCTTACCCTTTTATATTGTTAAACCTGATTCTTTCTTGTGTTGCGGCCTTACAGGCACCCGTAATTATGATGAGTCAAAATCGTCAGGAAGAAAAGGACAGAGAGCGTTCTAAAAATGATTATATGATTAACTTGAAATCGGAACTGGAAATCAGAATGTTGCATGAAAAAATTGACCATTTAATTATGCACCAAGAGGAAGCACTCCTTGAAATGCAGAAAGTACAAATAGACATGATGAGCGATATTTTAGATCACGTTAAAAATAAATAAGTAAAAAGTATTGGGTAAACCAAATAATACTGCTACATTTGTGAAGTATTCAAAATTCCGGAAAACATGTTTGAATTTCAGCAGTATTTAGGTTTCTTACTTTTCTTAACCATCCTAACAATGGGATTTTGGTTGATGATTTTTCTTGTTAACTTCGTATTCTATTGGATCGGAGGAGCACTTTGGGAAAACTTTAAAGAGAAAAGAGCAAAAAGAACAGAAGAGCAATAAAAAGTTATTGTTTTTAAAATAAAAAAGTCCCGAATTATCGGGACTTTTTTTGTTATTAACCTCCTATCATATCGCCCTCGCCATTGTCGTTTAGACGTGGTTTTTGTTCTCGCTCTATTTTCTTTTTGTTAAAGCGGTAAGTAAAAGCAAGCGTAAAAGATCTTCTTCTCCATTGCATTTCACTATGTGATATTACACGCGGAAGTTCGGTATCCTGAATCCTTTTGCGGGAATTAAAAACGTCATTAATATTGAAGGAGATCGTTCCCATATCTTTCAAAACATCTTTGCTAAAGGCCACATTGGCTGCTGCAATACCTTTATTACTTCCTTGTGCGGTTTTTTGCCCAGCATTATAGTTGGCACTGGTTTGCCAATCTATTTTATAAGGCAAAGTTATTTTAGAGGTTATTCGGCTGGACCATGAACTCGCTTTTCTGTCAAAACTTTGTGTAATCACTTGGTTATTGCTGTCAGTATAGGTATAATCTCCTGAATTTACACTGTTAAAAAAGTTGAAATTACCATTCAATTTCCACCATTTCTTGAAATTATAATTTAAGGTAAATTCAAAACCCAATCGGTCATTTTCGCCTAAATTAAAAAAAGTAGTCACAACCACTGGAATTCCATCAATTTCATCACCCGTTTCTTTTCTTACTTGCTCAAATGAATCGGTGGTGTGGTTGTAGTAGAAAGAAGTATTAAGTGTAAGTTTTTCCCATCTTTTCAGGTAGCCAATGTCGAAAGCATTTGTAAAAGCCGGATTAATATCTGGATTTCCTTGAAATAGGTTTACATTACTGGTGTAAGAAGCAAACGGATTGATAAAACGATCTCTTGGTCTTGAAATACGTTTACTATAATTTAAAGACACACTACTTTGATCGTTAATTTCGTAGGTTAAAAAAACACTTGGAAACCAATTGTTGTATTGTTTACTTTTAAAGGTGTTATTCGCTAACTGATTGATATCAATTTTTGAATCTTCAAAACGCAATCCCAACAAATAGGAAAACTGATTGATTTTTGATCCGAATTGACTGTAAAGAGCCGTCACATTTTCACGATATTTTAAAGTATTAGTGAATTGCTCAATATTTGTAAAAGCACCATCAGGAATGGCTCTTTCTTCTACCTGATAATCAGAAACAGACTTTACATAATTTCCTCTAAAACCTGCTTCAAATCTAGATTTTTCTCCAATTGGTAAAACATAATCGACTTGAAACAAATTTCTTTGCTGTTTGTCATTTTTGCGAGTTCTTTCCGAAGAAACAAAAGTGTTAGCATCAATTATACTGCCTTCAATAGAAGAATTGTCCTTGTCGTTGTTATACGAAACAGCAATATCAGCGGTTAATTTATGTCCGTCTTTTTTGAAATTTTTAACCAAATTTGAAGCATATTCAACATTTCCATTTGCTGAATTCAAGTCATTGTATCGTTGTCTGGTATTTACATATTCATGGTTAGCATTGTAATTATAATACAACACATTCTCAATATTTCCGCCTTTATTGTCCCTGAAATTCAAGGAATTGGTCCATGAGGTTGATTTGTTAAATAATAATTCCATTCCGAAGTTAACATTCAAACCTTTTCCAAATCGATCGTTTTTTCTTCTTTCATTTACAAATGAATCTAAATCCCCATTTTGGTCAAAAATAGTTTGATCTATTTTAGTATTTCCCGGATTATTTCTATCATTATATCCAATGGTTGTAAAGAAATTAGCGTTTTTTTCTTTAAAGTTTAAGTTAGCCGAAACTCCTGTATTTCTTGGGTCGCCCACTGAAACCACAAAAGTCCCGTTAATACCTTGGTTTTTACCTTTTTTCAGAATAATGTTTAAAATTCCGCCACCGCCTTCGGCATCATACCGTGCTGATGGATTGGTAACGACTTCTACTTTATCGATGGTTTCGGCTGGGATTAGTTTTAAAGCATCATTAATATTTCCCATATTGGAGGGTTTTCCATCAATTAGGATCCGAACGCTTTCGTTTCCGCGTAAAGCCACTGTTCCTTCAGCATCTACCGAAACCGAAGGAATGTTGTCTAAAACATCGCTAACAGTGCCACCCCTTACCAAGATGTCCTTACCAACGGTGTATACTTTTTTGTCGAGTTTGATATCTACCGAAGTTCTTTCGCCACGAACAACAACTTCTTCTAATGTCTTCGCATCATCAGTAAGAGCAATGATTCCAAGATAGGTATCTGCAGAAAAATTTTTTGCCAGTGTTACGATTGTTTTAAAAGAAATAAACTCATATTTTATGATGAAGACTCCTGAACTGACTTCAATTTTAAATTCTCCTTTAGGATCAGTAATCGCACCCGAAACGGGCTTGTTTGTAGAGGAGTTAATAATGGTAACCGTAGCATATTCTAATGGTTGCGTGGTTGTTTTTTCGATTACTTTTCCGGTAATGATGATCTTTTTTCCAAGTTGTTTTTCTTGTCCAAAACTTACTAAAGAGACTAATAAGAATAAAAAAGAAATGCGTAAGGTACTATTCATTGTAAATGCTTTATGGCGCAAAAATAAAGTTTTGAAGAAGGCTATTATCCCAAATTATTGTTAAATCAAGGTTTACAGTAGTTCCTTTATCTTTTCAGATGGACGACCAATAACAGCCTTGTCTCCGTTAACTATGATAGGTCTTTCTATTAATTTAGGGTTGGCAATCATAGCCTCGATAACCTCATCTTCGGTTAGTGATTTATCTTTGTATTGTTCTATCCAAATGGCTTCTTTTTTACGAACCAAATCAATAGCCAAAATATTTAATTTTTTTAATAATTCCTTCAGTTCAGCCTTGGTCGGAATATTTTCTAAATAATTAATCAATTGAAAATCAACTTTAGCATTTTCAAGAAAGCAAACGCCTTCTCTTGATTTGGAACAACGAGAATTGTGGTAAATGGTAATCATGGTGTTTTATATTGAATTTGTTGTACTTTGTAACAAAATTAGGGGTTTTATTACTAATTGTCATAAACTAAAACCAAATGAATATGTTTTTACTAAAAGCTTTTTTTCCAGGAAATGAATTTTGGAAATATCTCGTGGGTTCTGTAGTTATTATTATTGCTAGTACAGTGGGGCAACTACCTCTTTTGGGAGTAGTTATGTATAAGTTATTAGCCAACGGGAAGAGTATGAACAATATAACAGAATCTACTTTGATGACAACCTTAGATAAAAATGTAACCTTGTTCTTAATTCTGTTGTCATTTGTAGTTGCTTTTTTTGGCATTTGGATAGTTTTAAAATTTATGCACAGTCAGAGAATGAAAGATATTATTACCTCCCGATCGCACATGGATTGGGGGCGAGTATTCTTTGCATTTAGCATATGGGCGCTAATTCAAATAATTGTAACTGTAGTGAGTTATTACACATCGCCTGAAGAGTATAAATGGAATTTTCAACTAGGTCCTTTTGCGCTTCTTTTCATTATTGCCGTGATTATGATTCCTATTCAAACGACTGTAGAGGAATTGGTCTTTAGAGGGTATTTGATGCAGGGATTTGGGCTGCTGGCAAAAAACAGATGGTTTCCGTTAATCTTGACTTCGCTAATTTTTGGAGGATTGCATTTTTTTAATCCCGAGGTATCCAAGATGGGTAGTATTGTCATGATTTTTTATATTGGGACTGGTTTGTTTTTAGGAATTATGACGCTAATGGACGAAGGAACCGAGTTAGCCTTGGGTTTTCACGCAGCCAATAATTTAATTACGGCCTTGTTGGTCACTTCAGAATGGTCTGCTCTTCAAACTCATTCTATTTTAAAGGATGTGTCAAATCCTAGTGCCGGTTTTGAAATTGTATTACCCGTACTGATTATTTTTCCGATATTATTACTTATTTTTTCTAAACGATACAAATGGAGTAATTGGAAAGAAAAATTGACTGGAAAGATTGAAAATCAACTGATAGAAAGTAATGTCTTGGAATAATATTCACCCCAATTTTAAACTGAATGGGCAGTCTTTTTCTAAAGAAGAACTCCTCGTTTTAACCAATTCATTTATTAATTCTGATTTGGAATACGAACAAGAATCTGGCCAATTTATTTTAAATTGGCTAGATGACCATGATTTTGTTCAGGTTCAAACTTCTGGAACCACCGGTAAGCCCAAACTAATAAAAGTCGCGAAGCAGGCAATGGTAAACTCGGCTATTGCAACGGGAGATTTCTTACATTTAACAGCAGGAGATACTGCTTTATGTTGTTTGCCTGTAAAATATATTGCCGGAAAAATGATGTTGGTTCGTAGTATGGTTTTGGGTCTGGAGTTGGATCTGGTTGAACCCCAATCGAATCCCTTGAAAAACAATCCTAAAAACTACGATTTCGTGGCTATGGTTCCGTTGCAAGTCGAGCATTCGATAAACCAATTGAATCAAATTAAAAAATTAATCATTGGAGGTGCCAACGTAAATAAAGCATTAGAAAAGCAATTGTTGAATATTGCTGGCGAAATTTACGAAAGTTACAGCATGACCGAAACAGTAACACATATTGCCTTGAAGCGCATAGGAGAGCTGGTTTTCACGGTTTTGCCTAATGTTGTTATTTCTGTAGACCAAAGAAATTGTTTGGTTATTGATGCTCCTGAGTTAAATCCCGATAAAATTGTAACCAACGATGTGGTTTCTAAAATTTCCGAAACTGCATTTATTTGGAAAGGAAGAATAGATCATGTCATCAACAGTGGCGGAATTAAACTTTTCCCGGAAGAAATAGAGAAAAAATTATCAGAAAAAATAACAAGTCGTTTTTTTATTACAGGAATTCCTGACGAAAAATGGGGAGAGAAAGTTGTTTTGGTTGTAGAAGGAGAAGAATTTCTAGTCAACGAAATAATTTTTGATGTTCTCGATAAATATGAAAAACCCAAAGGAATTTATTTTCTTCCAAAGTTTTTAGAAACAGAGACGGGTAAAATTAAGAGAAAAGAAATCCGGAATACGTTATAAACTAAAAATCCTGCCGAAGCAGGATTTTTTTATATTCCAATTTCGACTTGAAATCGGAAATACCAATTATCTTTAGAAGAACCATCAAAATAATTCATTCGGTCAAAAGTTAATTCACTTTGTAGTTTAAAAGTATGTTCCCAAATGTATTTGGTAACCCCAAAACTCAATTGTTTAGAATCGGGAGCTAATGCTTTGATATCTTCCCCCACTTTTTGAGTTGAATACCTTCCAATGAATTCATAATTAGAAGGAGTATTGTAACTTAACTGATAATCAAAACCGCTACCTACAAAAACATAGTTACTTTCGGTGATGTCATCAGGATTTATGGTGATAGCGTTATCATTTGTTGTTCTTGACATATAACTTGCCATAGCAGCCCATCCTTTGTATTTGAACATACCATCTAATAAAACTGATTTCATCGTTCTTTTTTCAAATAGATAATTACCCAACTGTCCCTGTGTTTTTCGAGCGTTGTTGTTTTGTTGAAATGCTCCAGATAAAAGTAATTTGGGCTTTTTTTCCCTTACAATATCCCCTTCAAAATAAGTTCCGTCTTTTGAAAAGGCACCTAATGGCATCAATTCTATTTTTCCGGTTACAGCCACACCGTCATCGGCTTTTTTGGTAATGTTTCTTCCTTCTCCACTAGATACGGCGGCTTTTAGATTGTATGAAAATTTATCTTTAAACTCATTCATGTTATGAACTTGAAAACCGAAATCTCTATCAATAGTAAATCGACCATTATTAATAGATCTGTCAGTAAGTTGTAATCCTCCAGAAGAATTGACACGTTGTCTGTTTCCAGGTAATTTAGTTTGTCCAAAACTAATGTTCCAACGATTAGTAGGTCTGTAAAATACTACTGCATCTCGAATAATGTTGATATTTTCTCCTTCTACGATTTCACCTACATCTCCAGGAGCAAAAGATAATTGAACGGCGTAAAGAAATTTAGGGTTTCCTACATATCCGTCAAAACGAAGTCGTAAGCGTCTAATTTGTCCGTCATAGGCTGGTTTTTCATCTTCATTATCAATATAAGTAACTCTGTTTTGCAT
>Ga0209599_10000598_pt1 | contig 22301 bp, 19 predicted proteins | sample Shrwel_input2_FT_FD_187534 | JGI IMG/M metagenome (GOLD analysis project Ga0209599, IMG submission 187534) | Subsurface microbial communities from deep shales in Ohio, USA - Utica-3 well 1 S input2 FT (SPAdes) (version 2) ... | reverse complement strand
ACAAGGGAAACTGTGCTTTGAGTTGTGATGGTAAGCTAAGCATTGATTCTTTTGTATGTGTTTGTGGTTGTGTCAAAGCAGTATTTAAAGCATTCATTTTTCAATTCCTTTGGACTGATCTTCTTCGCAGTCCTATCATTTATTTGAGCAAGTGTGATCTATGTGACGTTGATTTTTTTGCAAAGTAAAACCAAGAAATCTTGCTAAAATATGAATAATTGAATGTATGCATGGTATTTCTCCTAAAGTCATGATTATCAAAGCATAAAAAAACCTGATCGGTGTTGCCGATCAGGTATTAACTGGTTGGGCAACCTTTTTGCTGCCCGAAACGCATCAGGCAACTAAATATATTGCCAAAAATAAAAGTATGCGTTTGTGTTTACAGTATGCTTTAACATGTTTATTTCAAATATCTAAAAACTGTTCCTAACCCTTAAATTACGCACTATTTCATCATTTGACAAGCATTTTTTATCTTTTTTAATTAAAACTTCAAAATAGTAAAATTTGACCTTTATTGGATTCCCCCATAGAATAGTTGAAAAATAAACCAATTTGAGATCACGCCAATGAAGTAAGTCCTATTTCTATCATCAAATTTCCTTTTTCTTTTTGATGTGCAAAATAGACTTATCTATCGTTTAGCGATTTTTTATTTTTCAAAAATATCTATTTCACCTATTTTGCATATCCTGTTTATGAGGTTTCTTATGACTCAACAGGCATGTATAGTTTCAAACTTATCACTCGAACTTGCTCAGCAAAAACTGTTTGACCATCTTACTTTCCAGCTACCTTTGTATCAGTTTACAGGTCTGATCGGACGTAATGGTCAAGGCAAGTCATTACTCATGTCTATTTTACAAAAGCAAATGACAACAGAGCTGCCCTATTCAGGTCAAATCTTATGGCAAAATCCACATGAATATCTCGCTCAGATTGAACGTGTACAAACTTCTACAATTGCTCAGACCTTAGACATTGAAGATTTATATTTATGCTTCGAACGCATTCAGCAAGGTATCGCATCATTTGCAGATTACGATCAGGTTGAAAATCTCTGGCATTTACCAACAGAATGGCAGCAACTTTTAGAAAGTGCAAACCTACCTACAGCGCTGGATACCCCTACTCAAAATTTGAGTGAAGGTCAAAAAACTAAATTAGCATTGTGCCGCTTATTTTTACTCAAAGATCATTATCTATTACTAGATGAACCCAGTAATCACTTAGACACACTAGGACGTGAATGGTTAATTCAACAAATAGCTCAACACCCTACAGGCGGGTTAATAATCAGCCACGATCGGCAGCTACTGTCTCACGTACAAGGTATTTTCTTCTTAAATCAACTCGGACTACATTATTACGGTGGCAACTATGCGCTATATCAGCAGCAGCACCATTTAAAAGTTGAAGCATTATCACACGCAGTGCAACAAGAAAAGCGTGAGTTAAAACAACTGAAAGAACAGCAACATCAAAGCCTTATGAAAGCTCAGAAACGGCAAAAATCTGGTGAAAAGCTAAGGGCTTCTGGTTCACAAGCACCAATTTTATTGGATGCCAAGAAAGAACAATCCGAGCAATCGCTTTCTCATCTACGTAAACAACAAAGCAAGCAACTTGCAGATGTAAAAGATGAGTTGCAACAGAAGCAAACCGAGCTTGAACATTTCAAACCACAATCTTTCGAGTTTACTCAAATTACTGGAAAATCAGGAGAAATCTTACGCTGTAATCAATTGCAACTGGTTTACACGAAGTCAAAGCCAATAAGCCTTGCGATGAATGCAGGAGAAAAATTACATTTAAGTGGCGCAAATGGCACTGGAAAATCGACATTTCTTAAAACTATACAAAACTTAATTCATCCACTTGCAGGAGACATTTATTGCAAAGTAAGTTCTATTTATCTAGATCAGAATCTTTCATTACTTGATGAAAATATATCTGCCGTTGAATACTTATGTAGTATTAATTCAAATTTGACTGAGCAACAAGCACGTACACTCTTAGGAAATTTACAAATCCGTAGAGATAAGGCGCTTAGTCCTTTAACAAAATTGAGCGGTGGAGAACGCTTAAAAGTGGCATTACTCGCTTTAAAACAACAGACTGTCGAGTTATTACTTTTGGATGAACCAGAAAACCATCTGGATATCGAATCGCGTGAATTACTAGTACAAGCAATTTGTTCCTATAATGGTGCTGTGGTATTGGTATCGCATGATAAAAATTTTGTTCAAGAATGCGGAATCAATGAAAGCTATTTACTGAGTTAATCTTTAAATGACATAGATCATCATGGAAACAATGCGCATCATGCTGATTACTTTTAACGAACTAAACCTTGTGGCTGCAAAATGATTAAGCCTGCACCACACAGCACCACAAGACCACCTAGAATATCCCAACGTGTCAGCATCACTTGATCAACGTAGCGCAGCCACAACAAGGCGGTAAAAATATAGATCCCGCCATAGGCTGCATAAATACGACCTGATGCTGCGGGATGCAAAGTCAGCAACCAAACAAACATAGCCAAACTTAAAACCGTTGGAATCCACAACCAATATGATTTTCCTTGATTCAAAATCAAATATGGAAAATAACAACCTAAGATTTCAGCAATTGCTGTGATGAAAAATAACCCAAATACTTTAAGTACTTGGGTTATCGAGAAAGAAAGTTCAAACATTAAGCAGGTTCAGCACTCGGGTTAATATGATCTTCAAATACTTCCAATTTTAAGCCAACGTCTTTGCCATTCTCTGTTTTCACAGAAACCGCAACGTTACCACCATGCTCAGCAAGCTCACCAAATAAAATCATCTCTGCAAGCGGTTTTTTCAAATGCTCTTGAATCAGACGTTGCATTGGACGAGCACCCATGAGACGGTCATAACCATTGGTAGACAACCAATCACGCGCACTTTGATCAACATCAAGTACTACTTGTTTCTCATCGAGTTGCGCTTGCAACTCGGTTAAGAACTTGTCCACCACTGAATCGATAATTGTGGTTGGAAGTGATTTAAATTGAATCACACCATCTAAACGGTTACGAAATTCAGGTGAGAACGCACGCTTCATTGCATCCTGATTGTCAGCACTATGATCTTGTTCGGTAAAACCAATACTTGCACGGACAATACTCTCTGCACCAATATTGGTGGTGAGCACAATAATCACATTTCTAAAATCAGATTTACGACCATTGTTATCGGTCAAAGCACCATGATCCATGACTTGCAATAACAAGTTAAATACATCTGGATGTGCCTTTTCAATCTCATCAAGCAAGAGCACACAATGCGGATTTTTATGGATCGCATCAGTCAGTAAACCACCTTGATCATAGCCAACATAGCCTGGAGGCGCGCCAATCAAACGAGAAACTGCATGGCGCTCCATATATTCAGACATATCAAAACGAACTAACTCTACACCGAGCAATTTTGCCAGTTGTTTCGTAACTTCAGTTTTACCCACACCTGTAGGACCAGCAAAAACAAAACTACCCACAGGTTTATCAGGTGCTTTCAAGCCAGCACGAGATAATTTAATTGCTGATGCAAGTGCTGTAATTGCTTCATCTTGACCAAATACAACACGTTTAAGATCACGCTCTAAATTCTCAAGTACAGACTTGTCATCTTTAGACACTGTTTTCGGTGGAATACGCGCAATCTTAGAAACAATATCTTCAATATTTTCAACTGAGATCGTTGTACCATCTACTTCAGCTTTTAATCGACGTTGTGCGCCTGCTTCATCAATAACATCAATTGCTTTATCAGGTAAAAAGCGATCATTAATAAATTTCGCTGACAACTCAACCGCAGCAACGAGTGCTTTGTCGTCATATTCAACATGATGGAAATCTTCAAACTTAGATTTCAAACCACGTAGAATCTCAATCGTTTCGCTAATACTTGGTTCATTGACATCAATTTTTTGGAATCGACGCGATAAAGCATGATCTTTTTCAAAAACTTGACGATATTCTTGAAAAGTGGTTGAACCAATGCAACGTAAACTACCATTTGCCAAAGCAGGTTTAATCAAATTCGATGCATCCATCGTGCTACCCATACTTGAGCCTGCACCAATGATCATGTGAATTTCATCAATAAATAAAATCGCATTAGGATTCTTTTTCAAAGCATTTAATAATTGTTTCAAACGCTTCTCAAAATCACCACGGTATTTTGTTCCAGCAACAAGCGCACCAATATCTAGACTGTAAACTTCAGCATTCGCAAGTGGCTTAGGTGCTTTACCGTTGACAATCAACCAAGCTAAACCCTCTGCAATCGAGGTTTTGCCTACACCGGGATCACCCACTAAAAGTGGATTGTTTTTACGACGACGACATAAAATCTGAGCTGCTCGCTCAATTTCTTTTTCACGTCCAATTAAAGGGTCTGTTTTACCCTTTTGCGCTTCAATATTTAAATTAAGTGTATATTGCTCAAGTGGCCCAGCATTTGCCGAAGCTGAATTCTCGCCTTCAATGTCTTCAACTTCTTCTTCAACTTGTATCTCGTCTTTGCGGGTACCATGAGATAAATATTGAGTCAGTGTTAAACGATTAATTTGATGACGTTTAAGTAAATAAACTGCAAAAGAATCTCGTTCAGAGTACATTGCAACTAAAACATCTGCTCCTTCAACGGTACGATCTCCACCACTCGATTGAACATGAAAAATTGCACGCTGCAAAATGCGATCAAAACTTTCAGTTGGATGAGGAGCTTGTTCGCTATTATCACCAAGTTTCGGGGTATGTTGCTCTACGTATTCCTCTAACTCTTTACGTAAAGTAACGATATCAGCTCCGCATGCTTTCAAAGCATTTACGGCTGAATCATTATCCAGCAATGCAAGCAACAAATGTTCAACAGTCAGAAACTCATGTCTCTTTTGACGAGCCATGCTAACAGCCAAACGTAACGATACTTCTAATTGACGACTGAGCATGTAACCCCCTTATTATCTGATGCTTGATCAAAAACACATTTAATTTATGAAAAAGCTAATTATTGGCTCATTCAGCAGAGTTCTTGTAAAGGTGATTTAATGCACATCTTCAAGATTCTTCGCTTCATAATCTAGTGTTAGCATTAGTTGAGTATCTTGGTCAAGATTCAAAACAAAGTATTGTTGTAAAAATTCAATTACAAAGAAACAATAAGAGCCTGATCGTTTAAAAATAAAGCAAGCTCATTATTTATAGAAAATAGATATTAAAAATTACGCTTTCGGCTCAATTTGACACAATAAAGGATGCCCTTGAGAACGTGCATAATTATTTACTTGATTGGCTTTTGTTTCCGCTATATCACGTGGATAAACACCTGCCGTTCCTTTACCTTCATAATGAACTGTAAGCATCACTTGACTTGCCTGATCTAAGTTCATTGAAAAGTACTCTTGTAAAATTTCAATCACAAAATCCATTGGCGTGTAATCATCATTTAATAATACAACAGCATATAAAGGAGGTAGCTTCAATTCAGGTGGTGCCGTTTGTACAACAACCTCACCCTCATGTTCCTCTTGCGAATCACTTAAACGTGGATTTAAGTGCCAATCAATATAACCAGATTGATGAAATGAATTTTTCACTTCACTTAAATTCATTTGACGTTTATATCTTCGCATATTCAATTCTTAATCTTTGAGTTTATTGAGCATTTGCTTCGGCTTGAGGAATTTCAGACACAAAAGCTGAATTTAGATCTACAGGTGCACCACGCTGCCAACTAAATCGCTTGATCACTGGAGTACCTGCACCAGATAATCTAACTTCGATAAATTGAGGAACAAAGCCTTTAGGCATCGTCCAACGTCCAGTTAAACGCTCAAAATCATCAAAATTAAAGTTTTTGTCTTCTAATGGGATATCTAAAATTTCAGTGCCTTTAATTAAACGCAATTCAACACTACCCACTGCTCTGCGCTTATTTGGACTCACCTGTACTAAATCAATTTGGTATTCAAATGCGTTTTCAGGTAAAGATTTAATCGCTAAATTTTGAATTGTTAAACTCACACCACCACGCTGTCTAAGTGTTTCGCGATAAATTGCATTCATATTTTCAAATTGTAGTTTGTCTGCATTTGCCTGATTAATACCTTTAAACAGCTCATCAGCATTATCAACTGCCATATCTCGCTCTTGTACAGCGGCATTTAGACTTTTACTGACAGAATCCAGAGCAGTTTTTTGCTTTTGGACCACATCGACAAGTTGTTCCGCATCTGCATCGTAACCAACAACTGTCAAACCTTGACGATGCCCAACAGTATATCCAATTAAGAAACTACTACCTATTAATAAAGCAGCGGCAATCAATAAGGGTAAATTCGTTTTTAGGAATTTATTTTTTTTAACGGAACTTTCTGGAGAAATAGTCGGTTCAGCGTTTTCCATCATCATCTCTATCGTTATGGTCTACATCAAAGCACACATTTAAATCCAAATTTAAATGTGTGTGAAGTAAAAAAGCGTTTTTTATGGTAATAAACCAATTCCATTCAGACCAGCAGACTCATCAAAACCAAACATCAAGTTCATATTTTGAACAGCTTGCCCCGCTGCGCCTTTAACCAAGTTATCTTGGGCAACCAAGACAATTAATTTATTTGGTTGCGGTTTATATAAAGCAATACGTAATTCATTTGCACCACGCACACTTCTAGTTTCTGGTGAACTATTTGCCGGCATGACATCAACAAAACGTTCATTTTTATAAAAGTCTTCATATAGCGCTTGTAAATCTACTTGTTGACCTTGCTCAGTCAAATCAACATAGATTGTACTTAGCATACCGCGAATCATTGGTACTAAATGTGGAACAAAAATCAAATGATCAAATTGTCCTTTTTGTCCAGAAATATTCTCTAATGCTTCAATAATTTCAGGATGATGGCGATGTCCTGCAACACTATATGCTTTAAAGTTATCTGCATTCTCGCTATAAATCATGCCCAAACTTGCTTTACGACCTGCCCCTGATACTCCAGATTTCGCATCGACAATAATACTCTGCGGATTAATCAAACCGTTTTGACTTTTAAGTAATGGAGCCAAACCCAGTTGAACCGTTGTCGGATAACAACCTGGATTACCAATTACTTGAGCTTGCTTAATTTTTTCGCGGTTCAACTCAGTTAAACCATAAACTGAATCAATCAAGATATTTGGACAGTTATGTTGCATACCGTACCATTTCTCGAATTGAGACAGATTTTGTAATCGGAAATCAGCAGCAAGATCAATAACCTTAGTCCCAGCAGCAACCAACTCTTCTGCATGTTGCATTGCAACACCATGTGGCGTTGCAAAAAATACCACATCACACTGTTTAAGTTGATCCAGATCAAGATCAGAAAATTTAAGTTCAGTATGCCCACGTAAACTAGGGAACATATCTGCCACAGGTTTTCCTGCTTCAGTTCGAGATGTCAAAACACGTACTTGGACTTGTGGATGCTTCAATAAAAGACGCAACAATTCAACGCCTGTGTAACCCGTTCCACCAACAATTCCAATAGAAATCACGTGTTCTGCCTCTAACTTTATATCAGTTATATAGTATGGCAGTTTGATCAATTTTTCTCAATGCATAAGCCTATAAGTTATATGGTATTTTCAGCAGCAATAGTTTGTATTAATAATTCACAAAAAAATTTTCTTAAAGGAAGAAAAATTGAATAATTAGCATTTAATTCTGTATAAAAAGATAGATATAAATATTCGCTATTCGACTAAAAACAGTGTAAAAGATGTTTAAAATGCAAACATTTTACCACTGGTCAAGAAACGCTATTGAATCACCTTAGTATTCGCATAGAATAAAAAGCGAGTGGTAATAATAAATTTCATGGATGTAAATTTTGGAGAGCTGGAATGCCTTCTTTGAGATCAAAACAAAGATTAAATCAATGTATCATTTTAGGTGTAAGCACCCTTTTCCTTAGCTCAGCTTTGATAGGATGTGGAAGTGGTGAAAGTGAAGCGAAAATTCAAACCACCCCACCGTCGCCTTCGGAACCTAAGCCAAAAAATTTCGAAATTAAAGTACCACTAGAAATGAGAGATGTGATCATCAGAATATTTGATAATTTTGATAACTCATTAATTTTAGAGCAACAAGTAACTACTACTGATAATTTAAGCTTAACATTACCAAAAGTTCTCAATCTAAATCATCTTTACAGAGTAGTAATTTCTAGTAAACCAAATTCAACTATATATGATTTTCAAAGTGGCCAATACAAAACTTTAAATTCAACTTTTCATAGTTTAGTAGAGGTAAATACGAGTAACCTCACGCAGAAAATTTTTATTAACCCAAGCTCCGAAGCTATTTTTGAAAGATCAATGATTCGAGCTGGTGGACTACCGCAAGACGTTCAAGACCCAAGCTTAATTAAAGTGTTACACTTAAGACTAGCAACAGAGGATGTAAACTATGCTCTTGTGGGCTCAATGAATAATGACATAAAAAATCTTTCACCATCAACATCAACAGAAGTATTTAAGCCTATTAACTTCAATAACCAAAGTACTTATGTGAATACTTATATAACATTTGGCTATGTTCAATTTTGGAGTGAAACCAATTCACAAGAACCCTATATTGAGTTCACAAAAAATTTAGCTATAGATTTAAGGGATGGATATCTAGATGGGAAAAAACTACGTGGCGACTCATCCCCTTTAATTTCTTTGATTAAAGAAAATGTTGATAACATAGATCCATCAAAAAACACGTTAATCAATATAAGTAATAATCAAAAAAATATTAGAGATTTATATGCATATGAGCTAAAAAATGCTGTCCTTAAACTTGCCCAACTTTATGAACAGCCAACTTTTAATCCATCTGGATATCAAAGTTTACTACAAAAGCAATATTCTGGGGCTACACCACAAACCGATTCTAAAGAAGTAGTACGCGTAGTTGGCGCTGGTGATTATAGGCGTGCTGTTGGATTTGTAGACACTACAGCAACTTGTAATGGTTCTATTTATCCTTGTAAACAAGGCTTGACTGGTATCAATATCATTAATCCAAATTTACCATCTATTGAATACTTAATCGGTCATTATCAAGATACAGTTAACAATTGCCAATTAAACATTCGTGCCAATGGAACACTTGAGTTAATTAAAGGTTCACAAATTTATCGTTCAGTTTTAGATGCGGATAGTACAGATAATTTATTACAGGTCGATAAAGCAAATAATCAGTATATTTTAAACAGTAGCTCTACTGAACCAAATAATCCAACCTTGCAATATACATTTGTTCAAGTTCAAATTAAGTCAAACCAAGTCATGAGTGCTAGTGCTGGGCTTGATAGTAGAAAAGCACCAGACCAACTACAAACCACGCAATTAGAATGTAGTTTTAGTTAATAGACCACCAAGCAGGCAATTGAGTACTTTTTAATTGCCTGCGATGCTCTAAATAATTTCTATCACGTTTCGCAACTTCCCCCCAAAAAGCAGCACTGTGATCAAAATGTTTAGTATGTACCAACTCATGGATACAAACAGATCGGACAATATTTTCTGGCATTAGTACTAAACCTGCATTTAGCATAATGTCATGTTTTGAGGTACAACTTCCCCACCTTGTTTTAGGTCTTCGAATATTACATTCTTGATATATTAATCCAACTTCTTGGCTGACACTTTTTAGATATTCTGGAAGAAATTGCTTTGCATAGCCATTAACAGCAGCTTGCACAGCTTTTTCCACTTCCTGATTTCGAATAAATAAAATGTGTTTCTCCCAATCAAATTTAAAAATATGACGTTGTTGCTGCTGCATTATTTGAAAAGCTTGGGAGTGGAAAAATAAATATAATTGTTCTGGAATCGTGATCGTTCCGCTAATTCTATTTTGTTGCTGCGACCAAGTCTTAATCAACCACTGTTCAGACTGATTCAGAAATTGCTGAATCTGTTTTTTACTGCACGATAAAGGCACTGTTAAACGAATACCAGTTGGCTCGACACGCAAGCGCAAATTTTTTGCCCTTGCGTGTCGAACGATTTTTATTTCAGGTAATTGCGTTTCCAATGAAACTGAATCCATTATTGTGCTGTTCGCTCTTCGATCCCATGATCAGTTGCAACGACTGCAATGGTTGCCGGGTTCAAGGCAAAGATTCCATTGGTCACAACACCAGGAATATTATTGAGTGTTCTTTCCAACTCAAGTGCATTTAAGATATTTAAATTAAATACATCCAAAATCACATTGCCATTATCCGTCACTACGCCTTCACGATAAACAGGATCACCACCTAAAGCGACGATTTTACGTGCAACTGCTGAACGCGCCATTGGAATAACTTCAACAGGAAGCGGAAAATCACGACCTAATTGCTCTACCCATTTTGAGTCATCAACAATACATATAAATTTCTTGGCAATTGAGGCAACAATTTTTTCACGGGTCAACGCTGCACCACCACCTTTGATCATATGCATATAGCGATCAATTTCATCAGCACCATCAACATAGGCATCTAAACCACCGACTGAGTTCATATCGACCACTTCGATACCTAACTTTTTTAAACGTTCAGCAGTAGCCGTTGAACTTGCCACAGCCGCCTCTAATTGCAATTCAGGCAATAAATCAATTAAAAAATTAACGGTACTACCTGTTCCTACCCCCAAAATGCCACCTTTAGGCAAATGCTTCAAAGCTGCTTTTGCCGCAGCTTGTTTCTTTTCATCTTGGGTTGCATATAGACTCATGACTTCACTCAACTATTTTGACATTTGCACTAAGAAAACAGCGCAAATGCACAGGGGTTTGCTACAATGATCGCCTATTTTAAACTGTTATAGGGAAGATGAACATGCTGTCTCGTGTGGTACGACAAATTTTACAAGCAACGGTTTATGATGTTGCGATTGAAACACCGCTTGAAGCAGCTCCCCGAATTAGTCAAAAAATCAATAATAACATTCGCTTTAAACGTGAAGATTTACAACCTGTATTTTCTTTTAAATTACGTGGTGCTTATAACCGTATTAGCCAGCTTCCAAAAGACCAACTTAAGCGTGGTGTTATTTGCGCTTCAGCAGGCAACCACGCACAAGGTGTTGCTTTATCAGGCAAAAAATTAGGTATTCATGCGATTATCGTGATGCCAAGCACAACACCAGACATTAAAGTTCAAGCGGTTAAAAATCTTGGTGGTCAGGTGGTTTTACACGGCGATAGCTTTGATGTTGCCAATAAGTATGCAAAACAACGCGCAGAAGATGAAGGTTTAGTCTTCATCCCCCCGTACGATGATGAATTGGTCATTGCCGGACAAGGTACGATTGCCAATGAAATATTGCGTCAATGGCGTGATGTTGAATATGTTTTTGTTGCTGTTGGTGGCGGCGGACTGATTGCAGGTGTCGCTGCCTATTTTGGTGAAGTTGCGCCACATGTCAAAGTGATTGGTGTCGAATACGAAGAGTCTGCGTGTTTAAAAGCTGCTCTTGAATCCAATGAGCGTGTGATTTTACCTCATGTTGGCTTGTTTGCTGATGGCACAGCGGTTGCTCAAATTGGTGAATTGCCTTTTGAAATGATCCGTTTATCTAAATCAGATAATTCAGGCCCAATTGTTGACCCAATAATTGTTACGGTAAATACAGATGAAATCTGTGCTGCAATCAAAGATACCTATGATGAAAACCGTAGTATTGTTGAACCTTCTGGTGCAATGGCTTTAGCTGGTATAAAGAAATACGTAACAGAGCACCAACTGACTGAAAAAAATATGGTGTCTATTGTTTGTGGTGCAAACATGAACTTTGACCGCTTACGTTATATTGCTGAACGTACCGAATTAGGTGAACGTAAAGAAGCAATTTATGCTGTGACCATTCCTGAACAAAAAGGTGCATTCCTTAATTTCTGTCGTTCATTACAGGGTCGCAATATTACCGAATTTAACTATCGCGCAAGTGACAGTAATATAGCGCAGGTTTTTGTGGGTATTAGTCTAAAAGGCGGTGAAACCGAGCGTCACGAAATTCATGAAATGTTAAAACAACAATATGAAGTTGATGACTTATCTGATGATGAGGTCGCAAAACTTCATATCCGCTATCTGATCGGTGGGCATGCAAATATTGAAAATGAACGTTTATTTCGCGTTGAATTTCCAGAACGTCCAGGTGCATTATTAATGTTCTTAGAGCGCCTAGGTCCTACCCATAACATCACCCTATTCCATTATCGCAATCATGGTGCAGCCGAAGGTCGTGTACTTGTGGGATTACAGGCGACTGATGCAAAGCAGAATCCTGATGGTTTGATCGAAACTTTAGAGAAAATCACGTATCCATATGCTGAAATCAGCAATAATATTGGATATAAGCGTTTCCTTAAATAATCCACCTAACGAAATAAAGCTGACTTGATGTCGGCTTTATTTTTAAGTGAAATAATTCACATAGTGGTTTCAACACACAAAATCATTACAAACTAGAAAATTGATAACACTTAAAATAAATAAAAAGATATTTTTATCATTTAGTTAAGGATCACTATGGCACAGTTCGCAGTCATTGGTTTAGGTAGTTTTGGTGCAACTGTCGCATTAGAGTTAACCAAACTTCATCATGATGTCATTGGGATCGACACCATTAAGAGAAATGTTGAAAATCTAGCCGATCAAATCACACATGCTGTTATAGCAGATGCAACAGATGAACATGTTTTAGAAGAACTTAATATTCAGAATTGTGATGCAGTTATTGTTGCTATTGGTGAAGATATTGAAGCGAGTATTCTTTGTGTACTTAATCTTAAAAATTTAGGTGTTGAAAAAATATTAGTCAAGGCTAAAACAAAAGCACATCACACAATTTTATCTCACCTAAATATCACCAAAATCATTCATCCAGAAGAAGATATGGGCGTACGGGTCGCTCAGGCACTGAATTATCCAATGGTCAGCCGATATATGGCTTTGGATGATGATCACTATATAATTAAAGTTCCAATCAAAGAAAAATTACAAGGTGTGAACTTATCTGGATTGATGCATCTATCACCACAAGTTAAACTTTTATTAGTTAAAAGAAATAATCAAATTTTCTATGAAACTGATAGTAGTTTTACTTTAAATCAAGGTGATGTACTCATCCTCGAAGGTTTATTAAAAGATCTAAAAAAACTTTCTGAGTGCTTTCAATAAATGAAAACCAAAACACATCGTCAAAAGAAATTTAATCTAAGTCCACCTTCAATGCTTGCGGTTGGATTTTTAAGTTTTATTGTAATTGGAACACTTTTACTTAAACTTCCCTTCGCCAACAAAGGCAATCTGAGTTGGATGGATGCTTTATTTACAGCAACTTCAGCTGTAACGATTACAGGTTTGTCTGTAGTGAATTTAAACGAATCCTTTAATCATTTCGGACAATTCATTATCTTATTATTAATTCAGTCTGGCGGTTTAGGTTTTATGACCTTCGCAATTTTGGCAGCCTTAAGTTTGGCACCTAAGATTGGATTAAGACAACAAATGATGGCTCAAGATAGCTTAGGTCAAACCAGCCTATCCAAAGTTACTTTTGTAGCAAAAGGTGTTGTTATTTATACACTTTTTTTTGAGTTGATTGGTGTAGTTATTTTAAGCACTTCTTTTATTCCCATCTATGGTTTTGATCGAGGACTTTATTACTCAGTTTTTTACAGCATATCAGCATTTAACAATGCTGGTTTCTCACTTTTTGATAACAGTTTGATTAATTTTCAAAGTCATTATTTAATTTGCTTAACCATAAGTACACTTTACATTTTGGGTGGAATAGGTTTTCTCGTTCTGATTGATGTAAAACAAAATAAGAGATGGAGTAAACTGAGTCCCAACAGCAAACTTATATTAAGCACGATAGCTATTTTAAATTTGATTGCTTTCATTCTGATCTGGTTATTAGAATCAAATAATCCTCTGACATTAGGCTCAATGCCTGTAGGCGAACAGGCGATGAATGCTTGGTTTCAAGCAACTGTTCCCCGCTCTTCAGGCTTTAATACAATTGATACTGGTGCGATGGAGCATAGTACTGCTCTCTTAATGATGTTGCTCATGTTCATTGGTGGCGGCTCTCTTAGTACCGCAGGTGGAATTAAGGTGGGCACTTTTGTGGTTTTATTGCTGTGTGTACTTTCATTTTTACGTCGTAATGAAGAAATTCGTATCTTTAATCATTCAATTTCTCATGAAACGACTTACAAAGCCCTTGCTGTTAGTGCTATTACAGGAATGCTTGTATTTATAGGGTGCTTTATTATTTTCTTATTGGAGCCAAAATTAGATGTGATGGATTTAATGTTTGAAGTTGTCTCAGCTGCTTGTACAGTGGGTTTATCACGTGGCGTTACAAGTGAGTTGCATGATGGTAGTTTATTTATATTGAGTCTACTCATGTATACGGGAAGACTGGGTCCACTCACGCTTGCATATCTCATAGCCACTCCGAAAAAAAGTCGCTTGAAACATGCAAATGCTAATATTCAAATTGGATAATAATTTACTGGTTGCTCAATCACAATTGCTTGCTGGCAAATCCCTTCGGCTTGATGCTGTTGCTCAAATACATATTTGGACATCAAATCAAAATGATCACAAAAACTGATTTCGCTTTCATCCATTGAATAGACAAGAGATTGATTACCTACGCCTTGTAAAGTGTCATAAAACACGATCACAAATTTACCTTCTTCATACTCCTGCTGAAGCTGAGGATACGTTAAAGCAGGATTAATGGGAATTTGGAGAAGCTGGGCATCGAGATAAATTTGCTTTTCATTTTGATCCATATCAGGGTCAGGCGAAGTATAAAATGAGACGTTAAAGCCTAATTTTTTCAGTGCCACAGCCAAAGCAATTGTAAAAGTTCCCTCTTGATGATCATGTCGACACAATCGAATTAGATCAGCAATATCAATACTTGTTTGATATTGCTTTAAAATCAACCAAACGGCGAAAACTCCACAATTTGCTTCAAGCTGTAATAATGATTCTGGAATATTTAAACTCATTTAATACCAATTCATTAATGAGACACCAAGCCCAGCATAAGTCGCGCGATGGTTGTAATCAATCAAACTTTCACCATAACCATCAAATAACTGCAAATGTCCGCGCAATTTGCCTTTAATCGGGAAAGCCCAATCAAATTGAACAGCACCATGCGAACGATCACCACCTTTTAATGAATGACGCAGCATGAGAGAAAATTCGTTCGCATTATGACGATAGAATGCAGTTAAATCGCCACGTCCCATATAATTTTTAATATCAGGATTATTATCGTCTTTTGCATCTTCCTCTACTCGATACCAAGGACGTAACATCAATGCAAAATTATCTTTTTCAAAGCCTAGATTGAAAATAACGCGATTCCAACTACGTGATAAAGGATCAGAACGACCATTAGATTGGTGATTTAAAGTTACACCAAGTAAACGTGCATTTAGACCGAGAATTTCATAGTTTGTTCTAAACATCAAACTTGCTTCAGGCTCATAATTCGTTTCTCGAAATGGGCGTGATTCTTCTGAGTTATATACTTGCCATCTAGAAGATTGTGTATATCCCAACCATAAATCACCATTGTTCCCGAAAATATTTTCCAACGCTTTAGTTTTCAGTGATAGTTGAAATTTAGCTTCACTTGATGTTAGCTCTTGTTTATCTGTTACCGTATTTTGAGAATTTGGACTACTTGGGAATTCGTTTTTATCACTCGTCCAAAATACAGGAAGTAAATAAACAGGTTGGTATCCTCGAATATTCCATACCCCTAATTTACTTTCTTCCGACAGTTCCCAACGTCGATCAAGTAATGAAACATTCGGATCAAACTTAGGCGCGGCACTGAACAAATGCAAATCACTCACCTTTTGAACAACTTTTTCTTTTAAGCTTTCAGGCTGTGATTGCTGATTTTCAATTTTAGCAACTGCTGGAGATGCTGCGATAACGGGTTCAGATACCTGAGGTTGAGCTTGAATAACTGTTGGTGCTTTAAACAGACTGTCATAACAAGCCAAACGATCAGCACTAGATGCTAATGCAACACAAGCTTCAGCAGTTGCAGGGCTTGCAGGTTCAGTAACTTGAGCACTTGCATATGAAGTAGTTAAAGAGCTAAGTATGGCAAGCACACTTAACTCCAAATGACTACGTTCAAAAGATTTGAACGCCATAAATTTCTCCGATGCTTTATTTTAATTCACTTGTTGAATTTTAAATCCAAGTTTTTGCAATTCATCTCGTTTTGCAAATGGTGCTACAACAGCTTTTACTGGTGTTTGCTCCAGCAAATATTGTTTTGCTACACGTTTTAAATCATCTAAATTTACATTTAATAATCTTTCACGCAAAGTTTTTCTGAACTTTGGTGTGCGCGCATGTAACAAAGCATAACAAGCCGTAATGGCTTCACCAGCAGGCGAACCTGGTTTATCCATGCTTGCCACTAATCCTAAAATCGCTTCTTCAAGTTGATGTGCTTGTTGCTCTGTATTTAATAACCATTGAACACTCGCCTCAAAGTCACTAAAAGTCTCTGCTAAACGTGGATCTCGATAACTATAGAAACGGAATGAACAAGCATTTCCATCATAACTTGCCCCACCGCCATAAGCGCCACCTTTTTCACGGATTGCACTATGCAAGAACCCGTTACGCAAATAAGCAGCTAAGACCATAAGCGAAGCAGCATCAGGGTGAGCAACATCTACTGCTTGATATGCCGCACAGCAAAATTGAACATTTGCTTGAATCAACCAAGCTTCATCATGATTTGTATTGATTTGCTCTACTTGAGTTAAGGCAACCGCTGTTTTATCAACTGCTAATTTATCCCAAACATTCTGAACCTCTTCAACCAAACGATCAGATTGATGTTCTTCACAAACCAATAAGAATTGTTTAGGTGCTTGCATAAGTTTTCGATGAATCGATTGTAACTCAACAATCAACGCGTCATAAGCTGCTTCATAATGATCGATCTTAGCTACCAGCTCACTCAACCAATTTAATGCACCTAAACCAGTATTATGATAATCACGGCGAGCTAATGCACTCATTTGACGAGAAGCTGCCTGCATAGCATAGCTATGACCTGAACCAGATAAACGTGAGTGCCAACGTGTTTTTCGTTGCTGTAATAACTCAATAATTCGATCTTTTTCATCAAAACGGAGCTGTTCAAATGCAAGTTTTAACAACTGAATCGCATCGAGTTTTTGTGTAAGCGATTTTGTGGTCAAGGTTAACCAAGCGCTAATTCGGTCTTTATCATCAACCTTACTACGTAAAGATGCTCCCATCCCCAAACCACCGCTAACAGCTGTTTGGATTTGCTGGAACTCGAGATAATCATATTCACCTGCACCAACCTCTCCCATTAAAATTGAGAGTAAATTGAAGTAAGGCGATTGTACGATCTCATCAGGAATTTGGATCAAGACTTGTTGATAATAAATACCATTCGTACCTGCATGATATAGGTTTAGAGGTGTGTCCAATCCATTGCAAATAATCTCACGCAGTTGACCTTGTACAATTTGCAGCTCAGCGGGTATATCTTCTAAACCTACTTTAGGCAACAATTCGAGATTGTCAGGCGTGTCTTGGCGTTGTTTTAGTGCTTCCGTCTTTTCTCTAATCTCAACTTTTTCAGCATCTGTTAGATTCGCAGTAATTTCGGCAAGTCGATCTTTTTCTTCTTGCTGCTCATTTATAGATTTCGTCGCGTCAGGTATAAGTGTCATTTGCACTCGATGCGGATTATCTAATAAATGAGTTTGAATTAAATTGGATAACCACATCGGGTCTTTTAATTCTTCTTTGACCTGCTCAATTGCACCATCAACATCCCAAACATGAATTGGGTCATTATGATGAATTGCACTGCCTAAACCATTTAAAATTAAGCTCAAACCATACGGTGTGCCATCACCATTAATTTCACGTTGATGTAATTCAATTTGATGAAGAATTGCTTCAACTAAATCAGTATCAATTGGTTTAGAAGCAACTTCATTTAAAATATTTAACACGCCATTTTTAAATGTTTCAGCATGTTCGGCATCTGAACCTTGTACACCACAATAGAAAGTCATTTCAAAGTTACTATCATCTACACCCATCAAAGGACCAGTAGACTGCGCATAACCGCATGTTTCTAAATAATGACGTAATGGCGAAGCAGAATTTTCTAATAAAATTCCTTCAACTAAACGCATACCTAGGCGAAGTTTAATATCACTGGTTTCTGGCAATAACCATGACATAACATGATACGTTTTATCTTTTAAATCTTCGCTATCGACCGCATAGCTTTCAGTCACTTCAATCGGTGCTGTTAGGCGTTGCTCTGGTTGAGAATATAATGTTGTCCCTTTTGAAAATTTGTGCAAAGCCAATTTTTCAAACTGCTCTTGCAACTCATAAGCACTTTGATTACCAAAAGTCATAAATACTGCATTACTTGGATGATAATGCGTTTTATAAAATTCAACCAACTGTTCGTAGCTTAAATCGGGAATGTCTTTAGGATCACCGCCGGAGTTGTAGTGATACGTTGTTTTAGGGAATAAATGATATGCAAGCTGATGATAAAGTTGATCTGTAGGAGAACTCATTGCTCCTTTCATTTCATTAAAAACAACACCTTTATAAACAGCTTGATCATTTTCAAGCTCGATACGAATACCTTCTTGAGCAAAATCCAAGGGATTTAAATTCGCAGCGAAAGCAGCATCTAAATATACGGACAATAAGTTTTGAAAATCTTTTTTATTTTGAGTGGCAAAAGGATAAGCCGTCCAATCTGCAGCAGTGAATGCGTTCATAAAAGTATTAAGCGAACGACGAATCATCAAAAAGAATGGATCTCGCACAGGAAATTTCTCAGAACCACATAAAGCAGTATGTTCTAAGATGTGCGCCGTACCTTTTGAATCCATAGGTTGCGTTCTAAATGCAACTAAAAATACATTTTCATCATTCGTAGTTGCCAAGTGGTAATGTGCCGCACCTGTCACTTTATGCTTATATTCTGAAACTTGAATATCCAGTGCTTCTACATGATGTTGACGTAATAGCTGAAACGCAGGGTGAATCGTTTGAGTTATGCTTTCAGAAACATCGACCGTCATGTGATCTCCAATTTATCTATCTAAGTAATTACAATTGATAATAAAGAGTCTACCTAAGAATAGATATCGATATCCATGTAAATTACTATGTTTTTGTAGAAAAAATCAGCGAGTGCGCTTAATCATATCAGTTGATGATTTTCCTAAAATTTGTTTTATATAAGGCAACGTATTCATATCCATTCTTAAGATAAAACTGCGCTGCGTCACCTGTATCAGTATATAAGTGCAGCTCCAAAAAGTATTTTTGGGCAAAATTTTCGATTTCTTTTAATAAATGACTTCCAATTCCATATTTTCGAAAATTCGGATGAACATAAAAACGACGCAAACGACCGATCATAGTTGAATGATTGTATGGATTTTGATTTAACCCACCTACTGCGACGAGTTCATTGTTCATATAAGCAAAAAATAATCCTTCACCCTATTTATTAAAACAATTATCTTTGGAAATAAACTCTTGTTTTAATCTTTTGAGAAATCGAAACCCCTCTTGTTCAGAAAAATCAATGAGAATATCAATTTCCTTCAACAGATTTAAAACTCTATAGATAGTGACTCGATTCGACACTTCCAACTTTTTCTCCTTTTTATAAATAATCTCACCTGATTTTTCGCTACAAACTACAGTAAATCTGAGCATTAGTGTAAACTTTGGTTTTTGTTTTTACTGTGATGACAAACATGGCAACTGTTGATCTTTTTGCAATTGGAAATGCACTCATTGACCAAGAATTTAAAGTCTCTAATGAGTTTTTAACACAGCAAGCATTGCAAAAAGGCACAATGCAGTTAACCGATGGTGATACTCAAGCAACCTTATATCAACAATTACAACAAACCCAAGTCTACAAAGGACAAGCCAGTGGCGGTTCTGCTGCAAATACTACTGTGGCATTTAGTGCATTAGGTGGATCCGCTTTTTATGGTTGCCGAGTGGGTAATGATGAACTCGGATCGATTTACCTCAACGGATTAAATGAAGCAGGAATTAAGACTGCTCAACAATCTATTAGTGAGGGTGTTACGGGTACGTGTATGGTACTGATTAGCCCTGACTCAGAACGCACGATGCATACCTACCTTGGCATTACGGCAGAACTTAGTGATGAGCAAATTGATTTTGAACCACTTAAAACAGCTAAATGGCTCTATATTGAAGGATATTTATCGACCAGTGATACTGCACGCACCGCGGTAAAGCAAGCTCGTGAAATTGCAAAAGCAAATGGGGTTAAAATTGCTCTTTCATTATCAGATCCAGCGATGGTGCAATATGCTCGCCAAGGATTAGAAGAGTTAATGGATGATGGCGTTGATCTACTCTTCTGTAATGAACAAGAAGCTTTAATGTTTACCAATACTAAAAGTCTTACTGCTGCAATTGAAGCTTTAAAAATCAATAATCAACATATCGTGATTACTCAAGGTGCAAATGGAGCGACAATTGTTGATCCAACACAACAATTCCATGTTGCTGGCCGTGAAGTAAATGCTGTAGATGCCAATGGTGCTGGTGATGCATTTGCGGGTGCTTTTCTATATGCAATTAATACTGGTTTAAACTTAGTTGCTGCCGCACAGCTAGCTATACTTATTTCAAGTGAAGTCGTCGCTCAGTTCGGTCCGCGTTTAGAAGTAACGAACTATGCCAAACTTTTTGAACAATTTAAAAATGCTCAACAGGAATGTGCTTAAAATGGAAAAAATTTGCATGACTGAAGAAGTACCTGAGCGTGAGTCTCGTGCATACGACACCATGAAAGGTACAACAATTTTCATTACCCAAAAAGATGGCAGTTTTTATGCCTATCAGAATGTTTGTCCGCATTTACAAACAGAACTTGAGTATCTTGAGAATCAATTTTTAGACCAAGACCGTGAATATATTCAATGCTCTACGCATGGGGCTTTATTTTCTGTAGAAACAGGTGAATGTATATCTGGACCATGTCTCGGTGACTTCCTAGAAAAAGTTAAGTTGGAAGTTCATTCTGATGGTGGTATTTATATTGATTAATGTTCAGTAAATGAATTCTGCAATGACTGAGTTTTTTCTTAATTACTATCTAATGCCATTTCATATGAGCGTAGTGGCTTTAATTATGCTGAGCATTGCAGAAACCATTGGAATATTTATAGGCTTACGTCCGAGTCATCTTGTCAAAAGGCTGACTCCCGACTGGTTATTGAACTCTCCGTTGTTAGATGTAAAATTTTCTAAATACCTCATTTTTGTTTTTTTGCTGATTAATTTTAGCTTTGCAGGTTATTTTTTAGAATTATCATTTTTTGCTCTACAGCACTATTTCATTTCACCTTATTATCTTTTTATTCCTGCATTAATTATTGATATTTTCTTTACTGTATTTATGATCCACTGTTTAGATCAAGTCATAAAACCTAAAGTCACACATACTCATACCAATCTAGTTGGTCGATTAGCTACGATCTCTACGGGCAATGCTCGTCCCGGTTTTTCAGCACAAGCTAGAGTTAGGAATGAATTCGGACAATTGTATTATGTACAAGTAGAACCTGAATACGGAGAGCTTGAACTCCAATCACAAGTACTTTTAATTAGTCAAAAGTCAAATTCACATTATTTGGCAAAAAAAATATCCACATCTAATAAATTATTTACTGCAGATTAAGCCATTTAGACAATACAAATAAGAAAAATTCCTATTCAAAAACACAAATTTACAAATTTTTACAAAAATTCCTCTCTATCATTAAGTTTTTATCATTCTTTTTTTAACAACACTTTTTTAAAGCTTTCATAGCAATTGCTCGTCTTCATCAAATTTAAATTTTAGGTAAAAACTTTACTAATGTGCTAGGAATTCATCACCTAATACAGTGTAAATGATGGCTTTATGTAATCAAAATATTAACCTGTTGTAAATATTGATATTTTTATAATCAGACCATTTTAATAGGTTTTAATTAAAATTAATTATTTTTAAACCCAAGCTTTTTAATCAACTTAAATAGAATAAATACAAGTGTTTTAATCAGAATTAATAATGATACCCTATCATTTTAGTTGGATAAAAATTAAAACAC
>Ga0209599_10000597_pt1 | contig 22321 bp, 21 predicted proteins | sample Shrwel_input2_FT_FD_187534 | JGI IMG/M metagenome (GOLD analysis project Ga0209599, IMG submission 187534) | Subsurface microbial communities from deep shales in Ohio, USA - Utica-3 well 1 S input2 FT (SPAdes) (version 2) ... | reverse complement strand
TAGCAGGGCTCGTGATAAAGTACCTTATCGCCGGGGTTGAGCACGGCGCGCAGGAGGATATCGAGCGCTTCGGAGACGCCGATGGTGCCGAGGATCTCGGTCTCGGGGTCGTATTCCGGGCCGTAGTTACGGGCGACGTAGCGGGAGATCTCCTCGCGGAACTGCTGGGTGCCACGGTTATCCGTATAGGACGTGCGGCCCTTCTCGAGGGAAGCGATCGCGGCCTCGCGGATATGATAGGGCGTGACGAAGTCCGGCTCGCCGATGCCGAGCGACACCGCGTCCTTCATCTTGGAGACGATGGCGAAGAAGTCGCGGATGCCCGACTTGGGCAAGGTCGCGACATGCCGCGCTACGAAACGTCCGGAGGAATCCATGGTCAGGCGAGGCTCAGGGGCTGACCGAAGGACGGTCGCGGCCGGCGCCGGCGTCGGAGACGACGAAGCCGTCCTTCTTGTAGGCGCGGAGGAAGAAGTGGGTGGACGTGCCCTGGACGCCGTCGATGCGGGCCAGGCGCTCGTGGACGAAGCCGGCGACCTTATAGAGGTTGTCCGCGGTGACGACGACCAGCAGGTCGTAGCCGCCCGACATGAGGTAGCAGCTCTCGACCTGCTCGAAGGCGGAGATGCGCTCGGCGATGGCGTCGAAACCGCCCACGCCTTCGGTGCGCACCTTGATCTCGATGACGGCGCGGACGCGATGTTCGGATTCGAAGCCCGGGTTGAGCACGGGTCGCATGCCCAGGAGGACGCCCTGCTGACGCAGGGCCGCCAGCTCGCGATCCACGGCTTCGGCGCCGAGGCCGAGGATGCGGCCGATCTGGGCGGTATCGAGGGCTTCCCCGTCGAGGATGAGCTTGAGTACGGAGTTCATGGCGGAAATCAGGAAGCCGGGAGGGCGCGACGGGCGCGGACGGCGGCGGCGAGGCCGTCGAGCACGGGTACGGTCTGTTCGAAGGAGATGCAGGCGTCGGTGATGCTGCAGCCGTAGGCCGAGGCTTCCTTGCCCTTCCAATCCTGACGCCCTTCGGCGAGGTGGCTTTCGATCATCACGCCGGCGATGACGCGCGAACCCGCGGCGACCTGCGCGGCGATGTCGGCGGCGACGAGCGGCTGGCGGCGATGGTCCTTGGAACTGTTGCCGTGGGAGCAATCGATGACGAGGCGCGTCGAGAGACCGGCCTTCTGGATGCGCGCCGCGGCGTCGGTCACGAACTCGGCGCCGTAGTTAGGACCGGTGCGCGAACCGCCGCGCAGGATCACGTGGGCGTCCGGGTTGCCCGAGGTCTGGAAGATGGCGACGACGCCGTCCTTGGTGACGGAAGGGAACCAATGCGAGGAGCGGGCCGAGAGACAGGCGTCGACGGCGACCTGGACCGAACCGTCGGTGCCGTTCTTGAAGCCGACCGGCATCGAGAGGCCGGAGGCGAGCTCGCGATGGATCTGGCTCTCCGTGGTGCGCGCGCCGATGGCGCCGTAGGCGACGAGGTCGGCCACGTATTGGGGCGTGATCGGGTCGAGGAATTCGGTCGCGGCCGGCAGGCCGGCTTCGGCGATCTGCGCGAGGAGACCGCGGGCGATCCGCAGTCCGTCGTTGATGCGGAAGGAACCGTCGACCTGCGGGTCGTTGATGAGACCCTTCCAGCCGACCGTGGTGCGGGGCTTCTCGAAGTAGACGCGCATGACGACCAAGAGCTCGGCGGCATGCTTCTGCGCCTCCTTCTTCAATAAAGCGGCATACTCGAGGGCCGCCTTGGTGTCGTGGACGGAACAGGGGCCGACGATGACCATCAGACGGTCATCCTGGCCGGCGATGACCTTGGCGGCGTCCCGTCGGGCGGTCGCGACGACCTCGGCGGCGCGCTCCGACACCGGGAGCTCAGCGAGCACGAGGGCGGGAGACAGCAGGGGGTGCTGACTGCGGATGCGTAAGTCGTCCGTATTCTGAGTCATCGGTAGGCGGGCTTTCCCAAGGGGAAAAGAGGGTAAATGAAGGGCTCCGAGAGGCGGGTGTCAATGACGCGTCCCGAGTTGACGCGGGGGGCTTTCAGTATCAAAAGTGTCTCAAATCGGCATGCCCAAGCAACCCAACCCAGAATCCGCCGTCCAATCTGGAGCCTTCAAGGCGTTCATCGCCGAAAAGGGCCTCCGGGCGACGCGCCAGCGGATGGCCGTCTTTGAGGCGGCCCGGACGATCCAAGGTCACTACACCGCCGAGGACCTGCTGAAGAAAGCCCGCTCGCTAGACCGCAGCGTCTCCCGCGCGACGATCTACCGCGCCCTGCCCCTCCTGGTCGGCAGCAACGTCATCCGCGAGATGGACGTCGGCCGCGACCAGAAGTATTACCTCGCCGAAGCCGGTAGCGCCACCTTCCGCGCCCAGCTCATCTGCGAGAACTGCGATTCCATCGTCGAGGTCGACGCGCCTTTCATGGAATGGTACGGAAAGGCCGTGGCCGCGAAGCATGGCATGCGTCCCATCTCCCAGAAACTCCAGGTCACCGCCGCCTGCCTCAACGACCGTTGCCCGCGACGTAAGCCCGCCCGCTCATGATCACCTACCCGACCGCTTCCGTCTTCCCTCCCCTGCCCCTCGGCGGGACGCCCCTGTCCGAACTGCAGAAGGAAGTCATCGCCCTGAAACAGGCCAAGGACGCCCTCATCCTCGCGCACAACTACCAGTGCGAGGACATCCAAGGCGTGGCCGACTACGTGGGCGATTCGCTCGGCCTCGCCTACAAGGCCGCCGAAGCCAAGCAGTCCACCATCGTCTTCTGCGGCGTGCACTTCATGGCCGAGACGGCCAAGATCGTGAACCCGACGCGCCGCGTCCTGCTGCCCGACCTCGCCGCCGGCTGTTCGCTCGCCGACTCCTGTCCGGCCGAGAAGCTCGCCGCCGCCAAGGCCAAGGATCCTTCCCTTTACGTCGTCGCCTACATCAACTGCAGCGCCGCGGTGAAGGCGCTGTGCGACGTCATCGTCACCAGCGGCAACGCCTCCAAGATCGTCAGCCGCGTGCCCGCCGACCGGAACATCCTCTTCGTCCCCGACCAGAACCTCGGTCGCTGGGTCTCCGGCAAGACCGGCCGCGCGATGCAGCTCTGGCCGGGCAACTGCTACGCCCACGTGCAGTTCACGCCGGGCGCCCTGCTCCGCACGAAAGCCGCGCACCCAGGAGCGCCGATCGTCGCGCATCCGGAGTGCACTGAGGCCGTCCGCGACATGGCCGACATGGTCTGTTCGACCGAACTGATGGTGAGTTGGTGCAAGGAGCAGACCGCGAATACCATCATCATTACGACGGAATCTGGGATGATCCACCGCCTCCGCAAGGAAGTGCCCGGCAAGACGTTCGTCGCGGCGCCGACCGACCGTTGCTCGTGCAATGACTGCAAGTTCATGAAGATGAACACGCTGACGAAGGTCCGCGACTGCCTGCGCGACGGTACGCCGGAGATCGTGCTGCCTGAAAACATACGCGCCGCCGCCGAGCTCCCGCTCCGCCGGATGCTCGATTGGAGCAAGTGACGACGGCAGCAAAAAGACACGCCGCCGCCGCTTTAGGTGAAAAACTTTTTTACGAGAGTTTGACAATTCGGAATATTATAAAAGGATGGATGGAACGGAAACTACGTTGGAGTTGTCGCAGACAAGCCAAGGTATCTCCGGGCCAAGCCTACAACTCATGAAAATCGACCTCGACCCCTCCGCCTTCACCTCCAAGGACGCCTATGTCCGCGCCGCCCTCTCCAAGGCCCGCGACCTGGCCGTCCAGGCTTGGGAGGATGAGCACAGCGAGCGCCAGTCGCTCATCGAGCGCGAGGTCGCCAGCCTGTCGAAGCCCGAACTCGCCAAGCGTCTGATCAAGCTGCTCTCACGCCCCAACCGCGCCCGCGCCCAGATTTCCGACGGCATGCGCAACAAGGCCCAGGCGATGCGCCGCAAGGGCGCGCCGGTCCGCGAGATCGCGGCCGAGCTCGGCATCTCCATCCCGTCGGTCTACAACATCACCAAGGACTGAACTTGCCCGCGGGGACCGATTCGCCGAAGGTGTCGGCGATGAAGGAATGGACCCGCGGCGACCCGGCGAAAGGACCTACGCAGGCCCCGTTGGCCCGCGGTGGGAAGCTCGACGCCGACACGCTGATCGGCGCTTATCGGGCCGGCATCTTTCCTTGGTATTCGCGAGGCCAACCGGTGAAATGGTGGTCCCCCGATCCGCGCTTCGTGATGCGGCCGGCCGACCTCCGCCTGACCGACAGCCTGCGCAAGACGATGCGTAAGTCGGGCTGGTCGGTCACTTTCGACCGCTCCTTCGAGACGGTGATGCGCCGCTGCTCCGAAGTCCCCCGCCCCGGCCAGGACGGGACTTGGATCACCGAAGAGATGATCGCCGCCTATTGCGAACTGCACCGCCGCGGCTTCGCCCACAGCGTCGAAGTGAGCTGGCAAGGCGAGCTGGTCGGCGGCCTCTACGGCGTGGCCCTCGGCCGACTCTTCCACGGCGAATCGATGTTCCATCTCAAGGCCGACGCCTCCAAGGTCGGCTTCGCGACCCTCGTCGCCCGCCTCACCGCCTGCGGCTACGTCCTCATCGACTGCCAGGTGCCGACGGCGCACCTCGCCAGCCTCGGGGCCTTCGCGGTCGACCGGGAGGAATTCCTGGCCGCCGTGAAGATCTTGCGGGACGAGCCGCCGTCCGGCGACGCGTTCGTCACTCCGGCTTCGGACGCGACTTGAGCAGGGCCCGGGCCTCGCGCTCATACACGCGCTCGACGATCACGCAGAGCTGCTGCAGGGAACGGCCGTCGGTGTAGACGGCGATGCCCGCCTGCATGTAAGCCTGCTCCCGCTTCTTCATCAGCTCGCGGATGCGCGCCTCCGGATCCTCGCCCTTGAGCAACGGACGACGGGAGTTGCCCGCGGTGCGCCTCAGGATGGTATCCACCGAGGCGAACAGGGTCACGACGATGCCTTTGGAACGCACGAGCTCGCCCATGCCGGGCGGCACGACCAGACCGCCGCCGCAGGCGATGACGGCGCCGCAATCGGGGAGCAAGGTCTCGACGACCTGCCGCTCGAGCGCCCGGAAATGCTCCTCGCCCTGCTGGGCGAAGATGTCGGCGATCGAGACGCCGGCGAGCTTCTCGACGAGCTCGTCGGTGTCGTAGAAACGGCGCCGCCAGCGCTTGGCGAGTTGCCGTCCGAGCGCGGACTTCCCCGTACCCATGAATCCGGCGAGGATCAGGTTCGGCGAGTTGTCCTTGTTGGCCACGGGCGACATGCGACCATAGCAAGGCTCCGCCCGCCTCTCGGCAAGCGACAAGCGTCAGGGGAGATTACTTGGCAGGCAAGGCGTCCAAGGCGGCCTTGGCCTTCGGCGCCAGGCGCTCGGAGAGGCCTTGCGCCGCCTCGGTCAACGCGACGCGGTCGGCTTCGGCGAAGAGCCGCGGCACAGCGGCCCAGGCGGCTTCGGTGAGTTCGTTGGCAGGCCCTTTGAGCAACGGGAGCAGCACGGGGCGCAAGGCCTTGCCGGCCTTGCTGAGACGGTTCGCGCGGACGGCGACGACGCGGACCCAGGCGGCCTTGGCAGCCAGCGCGGTGCCGGTGAACTCGACGGGGAGGTGCTTCGCGGCCTGCGACGAAGGCAGCCGGAGGATCTCGTCCTCGACTTCCTGCACCTGCGAACGTTGCGAGAGCTTGGCGAGGCGCTCCCAGAGGATCGGCGCGGCGGCGCTCGCGCTCACGCGACGGAGCAGACGGTTCGCACGTTGGGCGGTCGCGAAGTCCTCGTGCTTCGCGAGCGCGACGAGTTCCTCGATGGTCAGCGGATACTCCTTGGCGGAACGACGCAGGTCGAGCACGCGCTCGAGGTGGGCGAGCTTGGTCTCGGGCGTGGTGCCTTCCGGATCCTCATAGGTGTTCGGCTGCTTCGGATTGAGCGGCAGACGCGGCTTCGAGCTGGGATCGAACATCAGGACCTGCTGGAGGGCCGCCTGAGCCTCGGGGCTCTCGACGGACTTGGCCGCCGTGCGGATGCGTTCGAACCAGGCCTTGGCCTCCGGGGAGGCGTTCGGGAAGGTCCGGGAGTGATCGATGATCGCCTGCTGGGCGGCGAGGCGCTTCTCGGGGACCGCGAGGTCCGCGAAGGTGGCGTCGGTCGGGGCGTCGGCGGCGAGACCGACGAGGCCGGCGGCGCAGGCGAGGAAGATGGCGAGATGCTTCATGATCGGGCGGGCTATTATGGCTTCAGATGGACCAGTTTCCGCGCAAGGCGGGCGAGTGGAGTTGGTTGGCCTGGTCGTCGCCGACGAAACCGGAACCGTCGGCCTTGAAGTTCAGCTTGCGGCCCAGACGGACGCTGAGCGCGGCGAGATTGACGAGCGTCGAACTGCGGAAGGCTTCGTTCACGCCGTAACCGAACGGACGTTTCTCCCGGGCGCAAAGATCGAAGTCATCCTCCTGATACTCCGGCAGCGGGAATTCGGCGGCCTTGGCGAGCAGCTCGGGGCGGCTGCAACGCATGCCGGCGAAGAGCTTGCCGTTCGGACCTTCGAGGAAGGGATTCTCGGGATTACGCTCGGCGAGTTCGGATTCGAGGATGATACGGGTCCCATCCTTGTAAGTCAGGGTGACGGTCTTCCAGACTCCGCAGGCCATGGCGTCCTGCGCCGGGGCGTCGCATTCGATGGTGACAGGAGATTCGCCGTCCTTGCCGAGGAAGTATTGGACCGGGTCGAGGAAGTGCTGCCCCATGTCGCCGAGGCCGCCTTGGTCGAAATTCCAGTAACCGCGGAAGGAGCCGTGGCAGCGGTGCGGGTGATAAGGAATCAACGCCGAAGGACCGCAGTAGAGATCCCAGTTGAGATGGGACGGGACGGGCTCGGGCTTGAGGTCCGGCTTACCCGTCCAGAGGTTGACCTTCCAGGCGATGCCTCCGACCGGGGCGAGACGCACCGTCAGCGGACCACCCAGGACGCCGCTAGCGACGACGCGACGGATCTCGCGGGCGGGGCCGACGCCGTAGTAGTTGGTGCGGTTGAGGCGGAACCAGGTGTTCACGCGGAAAGGGACGCCGGTCTGCTGCACGACGCGGCTCAGGGCGATGCCCTCGCCGATCGTCCGGGTCAGCGGCTTCTCGCACCAGACGGCCTTACCGCGACGGGCGGCCATGGCGGCGATGACGCCATGCCAGTGGGGCGGCGTGCAGACGTGGACGACGTCGGCATCAGGGAGGGCGATGACCTCGCGGAAATCCTCGGCCGTCATCGGCGTGCCGCCGCCAGACTGCTTGATGCGCTCGAGCTTCTTCTGCACGCGCTGGGCGTCGACGTCACAGATGCCGACGATACGGTTCTTGCCGGTCATCCGCGGCTCGGAGTGCATGGAGGAGATGCCGCCGCAACCGACGATGACATGGTTCAAGGTCTCGCTGGGCGGGACGAAGCCGCGGCCGAGGACGTGGCGCGGGATGATCGTGAAGCCAAGGGCGGCGACAGCAGCCTTACGCAGGAAAGAACGACGGGGTAATCGCATGAGGGGTGTTATGAAGAGAAAAGACCTCGTTCAATCATGATAGTTCCCCCTCGAGGAGGAATACCGTTATATGGCACTAATCCGCCGTTTAAAGACGCCTTCGTTTTGCTTTCAGCGGATATGCCTTCTCCTTGCACGTATGCCGCACTCATCCATGCCCACCGTCGTTTCTCCGGACGGAACGGCATGTCCGCAGAAGGCGATCGAACAAACGGTGGCGGTCCCCTTTTACGCCACGTCGGTCTGGCAGGCCGCGCTCGCCCTCCCCTCGCCGCTCCTCACCGACCTTCCTCGCATCACCAAGAGCCAGCTCCGCGAACACTCACCCGAAGGCTTCCTGCCTTTTGGCCTCGACCTCCAGACGCTCCTCGCCCGCGGTCTGATCGAAGAGGAAAGCACCTCCGGAACCTCCGGTGCCAGCGTCCGCGTGGTCTTCGGCAAGACCTGGTGGGCCGAACAAGAACGCCGTGCCTTGGTGCGCAACCCCTTCCTCGCCGAACGCTTCGGCAATCGGACCAGCCTCCGCCGCGCCGTCCTCACCACGCCTGGCTGTAGCGGCGTGAGCTGCTACAACCGCTGGCTGAACCTCGAACAACGGACGCTGGGCGACAGCCTCTTCGTGAACCAGTCGCGCATTCCTTTTACCCTCGGCGAAGACAAGCTCGCCGTCATGGCCGATGAGGTCGCGGCTTGGGCGCCGGCTTTCCTGGACATGGACCCGGTGCATGGCGCCTGGTTCGCCCTGCACTGCGAACGGCATGGCCGACGCTTCCCTTCGCTGCGCTTCATCCTGACGAGTTACGAGTTCACCAGCGTGACGCACCGGGCCATCATGGAGCGGGTATTCGGCGTGCCGGTGATCGACCTCTACGGCTCCAGCGAGACCGGCCACCTGCTCGTCGAGACGGACGGCATCATGCGCCCGAGCCCGGAGACGGCGCTCCTTGAGAGCACCGCGGCCACGGGGATCGGCGAGCTGCTCGTCTCGACGCTCACGAATCCCTACCTCCCCTTGCTGCGCTATGAGATCGGCGACTACGTCGAACGCGTCGCCGACGGATACCTCGTGCACGGACGGAAGCGCGACGCCCTGCGCGACGCCGATGGTCGGATCGTGACGACGCGGCAGGTCGATGCGACCTTCGCCCACGTCGCCGGCATCGCACATTATCAACTCCGCCAGCAGCCCGACGGGCCTGCTCACCTCAGCCTCCTGCCCGAACAAACGGGCGATGAGTTGCTTTCGGCCCAAGCGATGCTCAAAGAGCGCCTGACCCTCCTGCTCGGCGCCCCGGTCACCTCCGCCTCCGTCACGCTCCTCACCCCGGAAGACTCGGGTAAATTCCGCCTGACGGTCCGCGACTCCGCCTGAGCAAGGCAGATAACCACCGGAAAAGGGGCTTTCGGGCTGGAAAAACCCTGCCCCACCCGCCAAGGTGGACTTTTCACCACCATGGAAGTCTACATCGACGGTAAGTTCTATCCCAAGGCCGAGGCCAAGATCTCCGTCTTCGACCATGGTTTCCTCTATGGTGACGGCATCTTCGAAGGCATCCGTCTCTACCAAGGTTGTGTCTTCCGCCTCGACGAGCACCTCGAGCGCCTCGAGATGTCCGCCAAGGCCCTCTGCCTCGAGATGCCCTGGTCCCGCAAGGAGATCGCCGAGATCGTCTGCGAATCCTGCCGCCGCAACAACCTGACCGACGGCTACATCCGCCTCGTCGTCTCCCGTGGCTTCGGCGACCTCGGTCTCTCGCCCAAGAACTGCCCGACGCCTTCGATCATCTGCATCGCCGACACCATCAAGCTCTACCCCGAGGAACTCTACACCACGGGTATGCGCATCATCACCGCGCCGACCCGCCGCATCAGCCCGGCCGCGCTGCCGCCGATGATCAAGTCGCTCAACTACCTGAACAACATCATGGCGAAGATGGAGGCCCAGCAGCATGGCTTCCACGAGTGCCTCATGCTCAACGAGCAGGGTTACGTCTCCGAGTGCACCGGCGACAACGTCTTCCTCATCCACAAGGGCCGCCTGATCACCCCGGCCTCCCACGCGGGCGCCCTCGTGGGCATCACGCGCCAGGTCGCCCTCGAAGTCGCCGCCGCCCTCGGCATCCCGACCGTCGAGACGAACATCACCCGTTACGACGTCTGGAACGCCGACGAATGCTTCCTGACGGGCACCGCCGCGGAAGTCATCCCGGTCATCGAAGTCGACGCCCGCAAGATCGGTACCGGCAAGCCCGGCCCGCTCACCGCCCGCATCCTGGCCGAGTTCCGCAAGAAGGCTTCGCGCGAAGGCCAGATGATCCGCTGAGCCAGCCTGCGCCCTGACGCGCATGCCCGCCGACCCCGCCCCTCCGACCGCCGACGCCCGTGACGCCACGCTGCGTCGGCTGCTGCGGATCGCCTGGTCGTATCGCACGGACTGCCTCCAGCTCCTCGGACTGCAGCTCGCCGTCGTCTTCCTGACCGTCGCCGTCATCGCCTTGGCCGGCGTCGGCATCGACTACGTCCGCCACTGCGCCGACCGGACCATCCCGGCGCCGGCCCTGCCCTTCTTCGTGCCCGCCGACGCGACGGACAAGGCCGTCTTCGTCTGGCTCGGCGCGGGCATCCTCGTCGCCGCCGTCCTCCGGGCCGTCCTCGCATTCGTCTTCGGGCTCGTCTCCGTGCGTTTCCTGCACGGCCGCATCGTCGTCAACCTCCGCTCACAGGTCTTCGCCAAGCTCCAGCAACTGAGTTTCCGCTTCTTCGACTCCAACGCCAGCGGGTCGATCATCAACCGCGTCACGTCCGATGCGCATGCCATCCGGCTCTTCATCGAAGGCGTGGTGCTGCAGCTCGCCATCATCGCCCTGACCTTGGCCGCCTGCGCCGCCTATATGTTCCGCACGGACTGGCGGCTGACGCTGGCCTGCCTCTCGGTCCTGCCCTTCCAGGTCTGGTTCGCGATCCGCTTCTCCCGCAAGGTACGCCCGGCCTATGAGGAGAACCGCGAACTGATGGACCGCATGGTGCTGGGCTTCTCCGAGAACGTGCAGGGCATCCAGGTCGTCAAAGGCTTCGCGCTGGAGCCGCGCGTGCAGGGTCTCTTCGCGGGCTGGAGCGAGGCGATCCGCGTCCAGAAGCGCAAAGTCTTCACCGAGGTCGCGCTGTTCTGGCCCGTCATCGACGCGCTCAACCGGCTGTCGATGGCCATCCTCATCGGCTACGGCGGCTGGATGGTCGCCCGCGGTGAGCTCGCCCTCGGCACCGGCCTCGTCGCCTTCGCCGGCCTGCTCCAGCAGTTCTCCGCGCAGGTGACGACGCTTGCTTCGGTCGTCGACAACGCGCAGGTCTCCCTGGCGGGCGCGAAACGGATCTTCGAGATCCTGGACACCGACCCGGGCGTCGAAACCGAGGACGGCGCGAGCTCACCCGGCCGCTTCGTCGGGCGCGTGGCCTTCGAGAACGTCAGTTTCGAATTCCAGGACAACGCCACGGTGCTGCGCGACCTCTCGTTCGTCGCCGAACCGGGCCAGCGTATCGCCATCGCCGGCGCCACGGGCGCGGGCAAGTCGGCCCTGCTCTCGCTCATCCCACGCTTCTACGACCCGCGATCGGGTCGGGTCACGCTGGACGGGCATGACATCCGCCGCCTACCGCTCCCCGAACTCCGCCGGCAGGTCGGGATGGTCTTCCAGGAGAACTTCCTCTTTTCCAACACGATCGCGGCGAACATCGCGTTCGGACACCCTGAGGCGACGCAGGAACGCATCGAACGCGCCGCGCGCATCGCCGGCGCCCATGACTTCATCACGGCGCTGCCCGAGGGCTACGAGACCTTCTTGGGCGAGGGCGGCGTGAACCTTTCCGGCGGCCAGCGCCAGCGCATCGCCATCGCCCGCGCCCTGCTCCTCGAACCCACGGTGCTGCTGCTGGACGATCCGACCTCGGCCATCGACCCGGAGACCGAGAAGGAGATCATGGAGGCGATGGAAGCCGCCATGGCCGGCCGGACGACCTTCATCGTGGCGCATCGCCTCAGCACGCTCCGCCGGGCCGACCTGATCCTGGTCCTCGACCGCGGCCGCCTCGCGCAGGTCGGCACGCACGCCCAGCTCATGGCGGAGGAAGGCCACTATCGACGGGCGATCCTCGTCCAATCGGAAGGAGCCCCCGCATGATCAAGCCACCCCTCGAGATCGCGGTCCGCCGCCTGCGACCCGACGAAGAAGAACCGGATCGTCTGCCGTTGCGCTGGTCGACCATCACCCGCCTGTTCGCCTTCACGGGCCCCCACCGCCTGCAGCGGAACACCCTGCTCTGCCTCTGCGTCTTCCGGGCGATGGCCTTGCCCGGCCTCGCCTGGTTCGTGGGCGCCATCATCAAGGGCCCCGTGACGACGGGCGACGGCCCCGCGACCCTCCGGGCGCTGGCCTTGTTCACGGTCTTCTTCATCGTCGCCGACGTCGCGCTTTACTGGCGCATCCGGCTGGCGCACCAGATCGGCGAGAACGTCCTCCGCGACCTGCGCGACAAGCTGATGGCCCACCTGCTCACGCAGCCGCTGTCGTTCTTCCACGCCCGCCGCCACGGCAGCCTAATCAGCCGCATGATCTCGGACATCGAGGCGATGCGGAACGGCGTCCAGAACAACTTCTTCATCTCCTTCGTCTCCTTCGGTCAGATGACCTGCGCCGCGGCGCTGATGCTCCTGGCCAACCCCCGCCTCTTCCTCGTCCTGCTGGCCATCGTGCCCTGCCTGCTGCTCGTGCACGGCTTCTTCCGCGGGAAGATCCTGCATGCCTCCCGCGTCCAGCAGGAGACCTTCTCCCGCGTGACCTCGGCGCTCGCGGAGACGGTGCAGGGCATCCGGGTCACGCAAGGCTTCGCCCGCGAAGACACCAACGCCGGCATCTTCACGCGGCTCGTGCGGAGCCTGGCCGGCAACGTCGTGAAGACCGCCAGCCTCACCTCGCTCTACCTGCCGCTGCTGGAACTCAACGCGCACGGCTTCATGGCCGCGCTCATCGGGGTCGGCGGCTGGGCCGCGCTGTCCGGCACAGGCACGGGCCTGGGCGACCTGGTGACGTTCTTCTTCCTGGCCGACCTGTTCTTCTCCCCGATCACGATCATCGGCACGCAGCTCTCCGAAGCGACCCTCGCGATGGCCGGAGCGGAACGCTATTTCCGGGTGCTCGACACGCCGCCCGCCTGGACGGACAAACCCGACGCCGGCGTGTGCCCCCGCCTCCAGGGCCACGTGGAATTCCGCGACGTCGGCTTCGCCTATGTCCCGGGCCGACCGGTGCTCCACGAGATCCGCTTCACGGCCCTGCCGGGCCAGGTCATCGCCCTCGTCGGCCACACGGGGTCGGGCAAATCGACGATCATCGGCCTGCTCGCGAAGTTCCAGCTCCCGCTCGGCGGCCAGGTGCTCGTCGACGGACATGACCTGGCCGACCTGCGCCAAGACACGCTCCGCCGCCAGATGGGCTTCGTGTTCCAGCAGAACTTCCTGTTCGCCGGCTCGATCGCGGAGAACGTGAAGGCCGCCCGCCCGGAGGCCACCGACGAAGAGATCCGCCAGGCCTTCCGCGACCTGGATTGCCTCGACCTCATCGAAGCCCTTCCGCAAGGCATCCATACGCCTTGTTCGGAGAAAGGCCGCGGCCTCTCAATGGGCCAGCAACAGCTGGTGGCCTTCGCCCGGGCCCTGCTGGCCGATCCGCGCATCCTCGTCCTCGACGAGGCCACCAGCGCGGTCGACACGCTCACCGAAGCCCGCCTCCAGGTCGCGCTCACGCGGCTGATGAAAGGACGGACCAGTTTCGTGGTCGCGCACCGCCTGAGCACTATCCGCCGGGCCGACTGCGTCCTGGTGCTGGACGCCGGACGCATCGTCGAACGCGGGACGCACGTCGAACTGCTCGCCGCGCAGGGCGCCTACGCGGCGCTTCATCGCGACTTCCTCAGCTCGACGACCTGACGCGCTTACTTGGCCGCGGGCACCTCGCCGAACTGCGGACGGACCGGGCGGCCCTTCACGGGTTCGGCCGACTTCGTGGGGGCGTCAGTGGCGGCGGACGGGAAAGCCGCGGCGAGACCCTTGGCCTGCACGGGAGCGTAAAGATCGCCGACGGGCGAGCGACGGAAGACCTCGGCCTGCAGATACTGATAGGCCGGCACGCCCTCACGCGGCTTCACCGCCAAGGTAAGCTCAAGGCGCACCGTCTGGCTGATCGCGCCGCCGCTGAAGCGGACGCCCTTGGCCGAACCTAAGACAGCCAGGGCCAGGCCTGTCGGCTCCTGATGCACGGGCAGCTCCCACGTCTCCGCGGAAAGATCCGGAGGCAAGAGCACCACCAAGGTGCGGACGGGTCCGCCGGGATTGCCCGGATAGACGAGGCGGCGACGCCAGAGCGGCCAGTAACGGCGGCCGGCTTCGTCGAGGATCTCCGTTCCGCCCGGACCGTCCACGACCAGCATCCGCTCCTTCAGGAAGGCGATCTCGGTCGGCGAAAGCTCGGCGCGCACCGCGCCGGTGCGCCGGACCGGGCCCTCGTCGGGCCGGACGTCGGCGTTGACGAGCAGCACCACTTCCAAAGGACCCGCGACGCGGTGATCGATCCAGGCGATCACGCCGAAAGGCACCGTCGTCATGGCCCCCGCCAGCAGCAGGCCGGCGCCCAAGGCGCGACCGAAGTCGTGCCGTTCGCGCAGAGCGACCAGCAGGCCCGCACCGGCGAAGCCGGCGGCATGCACCGAGATATCGATGCCCAGGGTCCACTGCGCGGACAGGAAGACATCAGGCTGACCGAACCAACGCAGGCGGAAGAACATCGCGACGACCCAGAGGGTACCGGCGGTCGCGCCGAGCAGCGGCGCATAGCGGGCGCCCGCACGGACATAGGTACGCGTGAGCAACGCCGAGAGGCCGGAGGCGAAGAGGCCGCCGAAGAAAGCCTCCTTCAACGAAGCCACGCCCGTGAGGGCGGCGGCGATCACCAGGAAGGCCCAGGTGAACCAATACGTCAGGGCGTAGGTCTTCATTCCCCGACCACCGTGCCCGGAGGCACGATCGCGCCCTTCTTGACGACGATCACGCCGTCACGGACGAACAAGGCATCGGTCTCCCACTTCTCCGGGAGGCCCGTCGGAGACAGCCGGCAGCCTTCGCCGATACGCGCGTTCTTGTCGATGATCGCGTTCCGGATGAGGCAGTTCGGACCGACGCCGACATCGGGACGGCCGAGCGAGTTATTGCGCGCGAGATCATGCGGACGCTCGAAGGCGTCGGCCCCCATCATCACGACGTTCTCCAGGCGGGAACCGCCCCGGATGACGGAGCGCACGCCGATGACGCAACGGGTCAGCTCGGAGTCGTCGACGATCGCGCCGTCGGCCATGAGGACGCGGGAGGAGCGGGCGCCATTGAGCTTGGCCGGCGGGAGGTAGCGGGAGTGGGTGTAGACGGGGTTCTGGCCGTCGAAGAAATCGAACGGCGGCACCGGGTCCGTCAGGGTCAGGTTGCACTCCCAGAAGGAGCCGACCGTACCGATGTCCTCCCAATAACCGTCGAAGACATAGGCCATCATGCGCTTCGAGGCGAGCAGGCCGGGGATGACTTCCTTGCCGAAGTCGGTCTGGGTGTGGTCGGCGAGGGCCTCGCGCATGACCTTGCCCGAGAACAGATAGATGCCCATCGAAGCCAGGCAGTAAGGCGTGTCAGACTTGTCGGAGAGACGGGCGCGGGCGTTGCCGCCGAGCACCAGGGAGGAGATGATCGCCGGATCCTTGGGCTTCTCGACGAACTCGACGATCCGCAGGTCGGCGTTGACGCGCATGACCCCGAGGGCGGACACCTGATCGGAGGGCATGGCCTTGGCGGCGATGGTGACGTCAGCGGCGTTCTCCGTGTGCTGGCGGGCGAGCTCGTCGAAATCGAGGCGGTAGAGCTGGTCGCCGGAGAGGATCAGCACCAGGTCCTCGTCCTTGAGGTTGTAGTGGTGCAGGTTCTGGCGGACCGCGTCAGCCGTGCCCTGATACCAGGTTTCCTTGTCGCCCGTCTGCTCGGCGGCGAGGATGTCGACGAAGCCGCGGCCGAAACCGTCGAACTTATACGTCTGCTGGATGTGCTTGTGCAGGGACGCGGTATTGAACTGCGTCAGGACGAAGATCTGGTTGAAGCCCGAGTTGAGGCAGTTGCTGATCGGGATGTCGACGAGGCGGTAGTTGCTCGCGAGGGGCACCGCCGGCTTGCAGCGATCCTTGGTCAGAGGGTACAGGCGGGAGCCACGACCGCCCCCCATGATGATGCTGATGACGCGAGGAAGGGAGGGCATGGCGGGATGACCTACCTTCCCTCCGGTCGCGGTCGCCCTCAAGCGGAAAAGGTCGAATGGCGGCTTGAAGACGGCGAGGTCACGGGGTTGCATCGCCTCCCGCATGGCTTTCGCCTTCCACATCCTCGGCACCAGCAGTTCCGGCAACTGCTCCTTGCTGGAGGTCGGCGGCACGCGGGTGATGCTCGACGCCGGCTTCCAAGGGCCGCGACTCGAAGCATCTTTGCAGAAGCTCGGTATCGAAGCCCGGGCCTTGGACGCCGTCTTCATCACGCACGAACACGCGGACCACTGCGTCGGCCTGCCCGCCCTCCTCCGCCAGAATCCCCGCCTCAAGGTCTTCGCCAACCGCGAGACCGCCCGGCGCATCAAGGACTCCTTCAAGTCGCAGCCCGACTGGCAGCTCTTCGAGACCGGCACGACGTTCGAGTTCAAGGGCCTGCAGGTCACCGCGATCCCGATCCCGCACGACGCCGCCGATCCGGTCGGCTACGCCTTCGACCTGCCCGCCGAAGACGCGCGGCCCGCGAAGCGCCTCACCTGGCTGACCGACCTCGGCCACGTGACCCCGGTCGTCCGCCACCACGTCACCCTGGCCGACATCCTCGTGCTCGAGGCCAACTACGACGACGAGATGCTCGACCTCTCCAAGCGGCCGATCTCCCTGAAGCAACGCATCCGCGGCAACTTCGGCCACCTCTCCAACACGCAGACCAAGGACCTGCTCGTCGGCCTGCGCGAATGGCAGGCAACCGAGCTCTACCTCGGACACCTCAGCAAGGAGTGCAACCGCACCGTGATCGTCGACGCCCTCATGAACGAAGTGCGCGACCGGAAGACCGACCTCCGCGTGACGGTGGTCGATCCTCTCGAAGACAATCCGGTCAGCCTCTGGTGAGGCTTACTTCGCCGGCGGCGCCGGGATGTCATCCGCGGCCGGAGGCGTCGGCACGGCTCCTTCGGAGCGGATGACGGCGCTTTCGGCGACCGAACGGGCCAGGCGCTTGACGGCGGCGCCGCAGGCGGGCGAGGCCGGGTTGAGGTCCTGCGCGGAGAGCCAGGCGGCCAACGCCGCGGCTTCGGCGCCTTCCTTCTCCAGCTTCTCGGCGCGTCCGATCAGCTGGGCGTAACCGGCGACGAGCGGGGCGATGTCGGAACGGGTCTTGGCGAGCACCAGGTCGTCGGAATCGGTCTTATAAGCCTCCACGATGACATCCCACGCGAGGTAAGGATTATTCTGGGTCGCGAGCATCAGGGCCTTCTGGATGTTGGCGTCGAGCTCGCCGACGCGTTGGGCGATCTTGCGGAGCTTGTCGGAGCGCTCCTTGTCCTGCGCGAGCGCCAGGCCGAATTCGAGCTTCTTGTTGAAGATCTCGCGCCACTTGGCTTCGTTCACCATCCGATCGAATTGGGGCACCATCTGCGCGAGGGTGTCCTGGCGGCTCACCACCATGTTGGCGAATTCCTTGACGCCGGGATTCTGCGGCCAGATCTTCGTGGCACGCTCGAGGGCGGCCTCGGCCTTGGTCGTATCGCCTGCGAGGGCGGCGGCCTTGGCGGAAAGGAGCGACATGTTCGAGGCGTTCATGGCGTTATTGACCTTAGAGAGCACCGGGGCGCTCGGGAAATCGCGGGCCTGTCCGCGCACCTTGTTCACGAAAGCCTCGACCTTCGCGAGATCGCGCTCGTCGCCGAGACGCTGCAGTTCGCGGAGATCCTTCCAAAGGCCGAGCATCTGGCGTTTCTTCTCCTGCGGGTAGAGCATCACCGGGGGCTCGAACTCACCGAGGAAGAAGGTCTCCTGGAGACGCTCGAAGGCGCCGTAGAGCTCCTCCTGCTTCACCAGGTCGTCGACGGTCTGCATGCCCTTGCTCACGTCCTTGATCGCCTCGCGGGAGAGCAGGTCGATCGACTCGAGGGTGGGGACGAAATCCGAGACCGGGAAGAATTCCTTCACTTCCTTGGCGCCGACGACGACCTCCTGATTGCTGGCGTTGAAAACCACCCGGTAGAAGGCGCTGGTGATGAGCGCGTGGCGATAATGGCGCGCCATCAGGAAAGCGACCATCTGGGACTGGAACTCGAGCTTGGCTTTGATTCCGACGGTGGTCAGCTTCGCTCCCTGGGCGAGCATCTGAGCCTGCGTCCGGGCCTCATCCTTGGCCAGATAGCCCAGCTCGGTCGAACCTGAAGAACCTTTGGTCAGCGCGCCGGCCTTGCCGGCGGTAGCAGTTCGCGCATCGTTAGCCGCCTCCATGATATCGGCGCGGTTGACGATCACGGACTCCTGGGTCTTGCGCAGGATCTCGAGCTGATTGAGGGTGACCTCGATGCTCTTGTATTCGCTGCCCATGCGCCAGGCCTTCTGGACCTGGCTCGCGATCGTCAGACAGCCCTGAGCGTCGAACTCGAATTCCGCGGCCTTGAAGAGGAGGTTGAAAGCCTCCTGCTGGTTACGATAGTAATTGTCCTTGGTCAGGGCCTGCGGCGACAGCAGCAGCTGGATCTGATCGAGGATGGCGACATAACGCTTCATGTCGCCGTTGTCGGTCGGCGCCGCGAGATAGCGCTCGAATCGGGCCCGGACGGACCGGGAGTTACCGAGGTTCATCGTGCTCCCTTTCCACTGCATGGTGCCGTTCTCCAGGTCCACCGAGTCGCTGTTGACGTTGAAAAGACGGTCGGCGCCGCCTTCGGCGGTCGTGCTCTGGTAGTTGCCGGCCGTGCCGCCCGCGCCGCCCTGCCCGGGCGCGGGCGGAGGAGCCTGCGCGAAACCGAGGACGGTCAAGGCGCACCAGCCGAAGCAAGAAAAGATGAGGTGACGCATGGCAGTGAGATTCAGAAACGTTCGAGGGCTTCGACGACCAGGAGGTCGCGGGTGACGCGGAGCTTGCACTTGAAGCGCTGGCCGACCTCGAAGGAGTCGGCGGAGCCGGCGGGGATGAAGACCGGGATGCGGCCGACCGGGTCCTTGCTGATCGGCTTCACGGCAAGGACGCGGCCACGGCCTTCGACGAAGGCGAGCTGCTGTTCGACCTGGCACTCAAGACGGTAGCTGTTGCCCTGGAGCGTCGCCCAGTCTCGGCGGTAGGTCTCGACCGAGAACGGGGTCAGGTCCGCGAAACGACCGCCGCCGCCCATGCGGGGCACGACGATCGCGACGAGGATCACGATGACCACGACAGGAATGCCGAGGGCGAAGAAGAGGGGGTTGATCTTGGACATGCTAAAAAGGAGTGCAGGCTTCCCTGCCCCAATAGCCTAGCCCGCTTTGGGATTTGTTCCAGCGATTTCCCCGCCTAGGGCAAATCCGACTCCCTCCGGGCCTGACCGGGCCTCAGCTCCAGCGCTTCTGCTGGCAGCCGAAGACGACGAGACAGATGCCCAAAAGCCCTTGGACCAGCAGCACCGTGAGCCCTAGCTCAGTGCTGGCGACATAGGCGCTCTGGTTGGGCATGCTCGCGGTATAGGCATCATATAGAGGCAGCCCCATCATGGATTTCATGTAGCCCGACCAGCCCCAATAGGAGTTGATGAAGGGACGACAGAGCCAGGTCAGCGCCGAAGGCAGGGCCAGGACGACCCCCGAAAGCGGCAACTGGAAACCCACGAGGTAGATCGAGAGCAGCGAGGACTTCTCCGGCGAAGTCAGCATGGCCGAGAAGCCCAGGCAGACCACGGACATCGAGACGCAACTCGCCGCCAAGATGGCCATCTGGTCGAACCAAGGACCCGGGAAATTGCAGATCAGTTTCACGAAGAAACACATCCAGACCCCCTGGGCGATGCCGATGAGGGAGACGAAGACGATCTTCGAGAAAGCGTAAGCCCACGGACGCAAACCGGTCATGCGCTCCTTCTCATAGAGCACGCGCTCGGCGGAGATTTCGCGTCCTCCGTTGTTGGCACCCATGAGGGTGAGCAGGATGACCTGGAACATCACCAAGCCCGCAGCGAGGCCCGCGAGCTGGGCGTTGGCCATCTGCACGCCGAGGGCCTGCTTCACTTCTTCCATCGAGGCCGTGTTGCGGTCCATCGGAATCTTGAGGACGTCCCAGGAGCCTTCGAGATTGAAGATGATCACGAGCAGCGGGAAGCCGAACGTGATGGCGAGCGTTAGCCCGAGATAACCGGTGTCGCGGAAGAAGAGCTTCAGCCGACGCGAAAGCAGCGTGGTGAACTGGGAGACGCCGCCCGGCACGACCGGCTCGGGGAGCGGCTCGATCTCAGCCGGCGCACCGACTTTGGCGACCGCCACGGCATAAGAATCCGGATGCTCGGACTGGTGGATGGCCCAGCGATCGCGCCAGGTGGCCAGATCGGAAGCGTTGAGCACTTCGTAGAGTCGCAGGCCGTCCGGGATGCCGAAGTAACCCAGCAGTTCGTCGGGCGAGCCTTGGAAGACCACGTCGCCCTGATAGACGACCGTGACCCAGTCGAACTGGTTCAGCTTACCGAGATTATGAATGATGCAGACGAAGCTCTTATGATGCGACTCCGCGAGATCACGCAGCAGCGCCAGGATCTGGTCCTCGGACTGCGGATCCAGGCCCGAGGTGACCTCGTCGCAGACCATGCAGGCCGGGTCGAGGGTGAGTTCCAGCCCGAGGGAGAGACGACGGAGCTGGCCGCCCGAAAGAGCCGAGACCCGCTTATCGCGGTGCGGCGCCATGCCGGTCACGCCAAGCACGGCCTCGAGGCGACGGGCCCGCTCGGCGGCGTCGGGCACCGCCAGTTCAAGGGCGTATTCAAGGGATTCCGCGACGGTGAGCTGGGCCTGGGCGGCGGTGAACTGGGGGGCGAAACCGACCTTGCCGATAAGGTCCTCGGTGCAGGTGATACGCTGGCCGGCGAGGCTGGCTCCCCCCGTCGAAGGCAGGATGCCCAGGATGGCCTTCATGAGGGTGGTCTTGCCGCAGCCGGAAGGCCCGATGACGGCGTTGAGTCCGCGGGGCAGGAAGCGGGCGTTGGCGCCGTCGAGGATGACGGGGCCGTCGGCGCCCGCCCGTACGGTGAGGTTCTCGCAGCTCAGCATCGGTTGCAGTCTTGCCTCACCCCTCCGCAGGGTAAAGGATTATCCCCCATGAGACCCCTCGCTCTCGGCCTCCTCGCCGCCCTGGCCCTCGCCCCTCAGGCCGAAGCCCTGCAGATGTCGAAGAAAGCCATCCGCAACCAAGGCATCTTCGGGATCAAGATCGCCCGGACCGACATGGCCTTCTACGGCCGCGCGGACGCCATCCTCTCGATCTCCTTCCAGGAATACACCACCGGCTCTTTCATCGTCGCCGAAGTCGTGATCGACATGAAGGACTCGAACCAGCAGCTCCGCCTCTACGCCGCCCGCCCGCCCGGCACGGATGACGTCGCCAACCGCGCCAACCGCGCCAGCCAGGCCAATTCCCAGAACCGCGGCCTAGACCCCAGTCAGGCGACGAAGCTGCCGATCCCGAGCCAGCTCGCGGCCATCGAGTCGAAGGTGAACAACATGATTTCGGGCACGACCGGCGACATCGTCGTGAAGACCTACCCGACCACCACCCACGCGAAGACCGTCGAAATGGTCGTCTCCTCCAAAGCCGAACTGCAGCGACTCTACGGCAACCTGATCACCCTTTACACCGGCTTCGAAGTCGAAGCCCAGGACGGCGCCTCCGTGGAAGGTTCCAATGCGGCCAAAGCGAGCATGACGACCAGCGGCGCGGCCCCGACCATCCGGATCAATCAGATCGGCGGGGTCCTCTTCACCGTCGAATAGTCGGTCGCGCCGAGCGAAGTGGCGTTTTCAGGGGGCGACCGCGCCCTCCCCGCCCTTTCGGGCAAGTCCGGCTTGACCGTACCGAAGGCGTCCGCTTGTGTCCGCCCTTACTCCCATGGCCTCCCTCCCCGTCAACCGCATCAAGAAGAAGAACATCATGAGCTACAACGGTGAGCTCTGCATCGTTCTCGAGTGCCTCGTCCGCACCCCCCCGAACAACGCCTCCTACGTCCAGATGGAGCTCCGCTCCATCAAGACCGGCGCCAAGATCCCGGTCCGCTGCGGCATCGGAGTCAGCTTCGACGTCTTCGACAACAGCATCAAATCCCTCGAGTTTTCCTATGAAGCCGACGGCAGCTACGTCTTCGCCGACACCAACACCAACGAGGAGCACTACATCTCGGCCGCCACCCTCGCGGACTCCAAGGAGTTCCTGATCTCGGGCACCTCCTACATGGTCCTCTTCGTCGAAGAAAAGCCGGTCACCGTCGACCTCCCCCCTTCCGTCGTCGTCGAAGTCCTCGAAGCCCCGCCCGCCGTCAAGGGCGACACCGCCGGCAACGTCCAGAAGACGGTGACCTGCGAGAACGGTCTCCAGGTCAACGTCCCGCTCTTCATCAAGCAGGGCGAGAAGATCAAGGTCAGCACCGAGAATAAGGAATACCTCGGTCGCGCTTAAGCCGCCCTTACAGGCC
>Ga0209599_10000595_pt1 | contig 22332 bp, 21 predicted proteins | sample Shrwel_input2_FT_FD_187534 | JGI IMG/M metagenome (GOLD analysis project Ga0209599, IMG submission 187534) | Subsurface microbial communities from deep shales in Ohio, USA - Utica-3 well 1 S input2 FT (SPAdes) (version 2) ... | reverse complement strand
GTTATACTTAATGTAGTAAATGCTATAAGAATTGATAATTTAATTTTCATAAGTAATATTTTATATTTTAACAACAACCAGTTCCAACTTGAATTGGCGGGCATTTTACACTTCCGTAACTACAGTATACGCAACAATCTCCTTCTAATGGTCGCAATCTTGTTTTGCAATTTTCACATTCATAAAAAAACTCGCAGGCATTTGTAGGCATTATTTCCTCTTTTTTATGACCGCAATTTGGACATGTAATTTTTGATTTTAGTTCTACTAATTTACCATTGTAGATGGTACATGTGTCGCAACCATTATGAAGTTTATTTCTGTAATAATTAACTATTGTAGCAATAAGAAGCCCAAACATACCAGCATATAAAAAATATACTTGATAATGATTATTGCAAAAATAATAGCTGTAAAAAATAATCAATGTACTTGGAATTGCTATTAATAAAGGATATAGACATTTATGTTTGCGATAGGAAAGAAGAAAACCAATAATAGAAATAACTACCATCCCTTGAAAAATCCACATAGTCCAGCCTCCAAAAAGTTCAAAACTGCCTAAACCCAAAGCAGATGCTGCAAATGCAAAAAGCGGAAAGCAACAAGGGGAAAATACTGCTGTGAAAAACATACCTATTGTTCCGAATTTATCTATATTATTTGCTATTTTCATTCTTTTTATTATTTTTTATTAGAGTTTTAAACTTCTTAATCTTAATGCATTTACAATTACGGATACAGAGCTGAAAGACATTGCTAAAGCTGCAATCATAGGAGATAGTAAAATACCGAAAACAGGATATAAAACTCCAGCTGCGATTGGTACTCCCAATACATTATAGAAAAAGGCAAAAAATAGATTTTGCTTAATATTTCTCATAACAGCGTGGCTTAAATTCTTAGCTTTTACAATGCCTTGTAAATCTCCTTTGACTAAAGTTATTTTGGCACTTTCTATAGCGACATCTGTTCCGGTTCCCATTGCAATTCCAATATTGGCTTGGGCTAATGCCGGTGCGTCGTTTATACCATCGCCTGCCATGGCCACAATTTTGCCTTCGGCTTGTAATTTTTTAATTTCTTTGAGTTTGTCTTCGGGTAAACATCCTGCTTTATAAGTTGTTAATCCCAATTCATCAGCAACTGCTTTGGCTGTATTAACATTGTCACCAGTCATCATGATTACCTCGACACCCTGTTGCATTAATTCTTTTATTGCGTCTCTGCTAGAAGTTTTAATAGCATCTGTAATTGATACAAAACCAACAGCAACGCCATCAATGGCTATGTATGAAACCGTTTTACCTAATTTTTGTTCGGTAATGATTTTGTTTTCTAAATCGTCAGAAACTGTTGCCTTGACTTGCTCCATTAGTTTTTTATTGCCTAATGCCACTTTTTTATTAGTCACTGTTCCTATAACACCCTTTCCGGCAATGGCTTCAAAATCTTTTACTTCGATTAAAGAAATGGATTTTGTTTTGGCATAAATTACCACAGCTTGTGCCAGTGGATGTTCACTATATTGATTTAAGGAAGCGATGCTTTGCAATAAGTCACTATCGTTGTTATTGGATGCATAAATTTTTTCAACAGATGGTTTTCCTTCGGTAATGGTTCCTGTTTTATCTGTAATTAACACATTAACCTTATTCATATTCTCTAAAGCTTCAGCGTTCTTTATCAAAACGCCTGATTGTGCCCCTTTACCAACACCTACCATTACTGACATTGGGGTTGCTAAGCCTAATGCACAGGGACAGGCAATAATTAATACTGCAATGGCATTTATAAAACCATATACTAATGCTGGTTCGGGACCAAATTTTGCCCAAACAAAAAAGGTTATTGCTGATATAATAACCACAATTGGCACAAAGTACTTGGAGATACTATCTGCTAATTTCTGAATTGGAGCTCGTGAACGACTGGCATCATTTACCATTTGCACGATTTGAGAAAGCAATGTTTCTGAACCTACTTTTTCAGCTATCATTACAAATGATTTGTTTCCGTTTATTGTTCCAGAAATTACGTTATCGCCTTTCTTTTTATCAACCGGAATTGGTTCACCTGTAATCATAGCTTCATCGATACTGCTTTCACCATCGGTTATTTTTCCGTCAACAGGGATTTTGTCGCCGGGTTTTACTCTCAATAAATCACCTTTTTTGATGTCGTGGATAGAAATTACTTTATCACCTCCATCAATAACCAAAGTAGCTTCGGTGGGTGCGAGTTTTAATAATTCTTTTATAGCCCCACTGGTTTGACTATGTGCTCTGGCTTCTAATAGTTGACCTAATAAAACCAAGGTTAGAATAACTGTTGTGGCTTCGAAGTATAATAATACTGTTCCGTGTTCTGTTTTGAATTCACTTGGAAAAATGTCAGGAAAAAACATTCCTACCAAACTAAATAAAAAAGCCACTCCTGTTCCAATGCCGATAAGCGTAAACATATTCAAGTTCCAAGTGATTATTGATTTCCAGGCGCGAACAAAAAATATCCAGCAGGCATAAAAAACTACAGGAAGTGATAAAATAAGTTGAACCCAATTCCATTTAGAGGCATCCATTAATTGCAATAAAGGATTATTGTGTGCCATTTCTATCATGGCAATAGCGAAAATAGGAACCGTAAATACGACCGCTATTTTCATTTTCTTAACCAAATCTTTATACGTTTTTTGGTCTTCACTTTCACTAGGTTCCATTGGCACTAAATCCATCCCACAAATAGGACATGAACCCGGAGTTTCACTAATTACTTCGGGATGCATAGGACAAGTATATAATATTTTGCTCGGAGTTAGCTCAGGTGCCTTGACTAAATCCATACTGCATACAGGACAGTCGCCTGCTTTGTCATAGACTTTTTCGCCTTCGCAATGCATTGGGCAATAATACTTTCCCTGAGCATTGCTTGGCATAACAACTTCTTTTTTATGATTGTGTTCATGAGTGGAACAACATGACTTTCCAACGGATTCTTCTGCTGTAGTATCTTCTATTGTTTTACCGTTACTCATTTCTATGGTATATTTTCCAACGGCCGTCAGTGCTTCCTGCAGCCGTGTTGTTGCAACGTGCTTTTTCATAGTTATTGTAGCTATGGGTGGATTTAATGAAACTTTTGCTTCAATACCTTCAATAGTATTCAAAGCCTTTTCGACTTTAGATCGACAACCATCGCAAGTCATTCCGGTAATGTTGTAAGTATGTATCATCTTTTATATTATTTTAATACAAATTTCTATCATAACTGCTTTATCCATTTGCACAATTTTGGGTTTGATTTGCAAGATTTATAAATCTTCTATTTGCTTTCTTTTAATGGTTTTTATAGTCTTAAAGTGAGTTGGTGAAAAGCCGGTTACTTTTTTGAATTGGTTGCTTAGATGCGAAACGCTGCTGTAATTTAATAAATAGGCAATTTCACTTAAAGAAAGTTCATCATAGATAATTAACTCTTTTACTTTCTCAATTTTTAGATTGATGAAGTATTTTTCAATTGTTGTGTTTTCTACTTCGGAAAAGAGATTACTCAAGGTATTATAGTCTTGATTGAGCTCTTGGAATAGAAACTCGGATAGGTTTGTTTTTAAATCATTGTTTTTATTTTGAACCAAATCAATGATTAATGTTTTAATCTTATCGATTGTTTTACTTTTCCTGTCATCAATCAAATCAAAGCCAACTGCACGAAGGCTTTTCAGTAATTCGTTTTTTTTGCTTTCCTGAATATCATTTTTCAATTCAACTTCACCTAGCTCAACTGAAACAGGAGTAATTCCTGTACTTTCAAATATTGATTTTACCACAATCTTGCAACGGCTGCATACCATATTTTTTATGTACACTTTCATCTGAAACGTTATATTGATTTTGCTATTTTTTCCATAATAGAATGGTCTGAACCAAATTTGCAAATCGCATCGCAATTGGCTCTTAATTCTGAAAAAAGAATGTATTTGATATTCATTTTTGAATTTATTATAACTGGTCTGTTGAGTTGCTGAATAACATCTTTTTCGCGACTGTTTGGGATTATAATATAAAATACTTCATCACCGTCAGAAATACTAAAATAAAGGTCGGAAAGGCGTAAAATCCCAGAGTAAATACTAGTGCTTTTCTCTACTTCAAATGCCCCAATAATATTATTTGTTCCTTTTTCAAACCATAATACGTCTATGAGTTTGATGGTGTTTTGCGTGTCTTTATCACAAGGCAATTCCGGAAATTTTTTTATAGCCATAAAAGAAAAATTTTGCCCATTGAAAGCTTTGCTTTTGTCATTACTGGCAGGAGTAACATCGAAACCTAATGATACTCCAATTTTCAGTAAATGGTATTGCATTTCACTATGCAAATTATCTTCCTTTTTTTCTTCTATAATTTCTTTTTGTCGTTTTACTATGTTTTTTTCAAATTTGTGACGCTCTTCTTCACTCAAATAATCATCATTCCCTATGAGCATTTTTTGAGTCCCAATTTCAAAACATAATCCTGCGATAGCACCTAAATCATTGGATAGTTCCGATTTGAATTTGGCATTGGTTTCTATTAATGTCTCTCTAATTTTTAAGTATTCACTCCAGCTCCCCAATTTCTTTTTATCCTTGAACAAAAAATTGAAACCGTTTACAATTGCCGTGTTGAAAGGAGGAAACCATGTTGGATGCAAGAAATACAAAATACTGGCAACGGCCGGACCTAATCCTTTAATGCGTAATTCATCTAGTTTAACAATTTCTTTTACTACTTGTTCTTCTGTTTTGGCATTGATGCAGTTTTCGAGAAATTGCCCAAAGGCAATTTTATTATTTTGGTTTTCGTAAATATCCGGAATTCGTAATTTTGGTTTCCAATAAAAAGGATGCGCTACACCTACAAATATTTGTTTTTGCTCTGCTATACAACTTAACACAAATTCTAAACTACTGTCTTTAAAATCATTTGGAAATGTTTTGTTTTTAATATCATCAATAACTTGCAAAACTCCTCTACGAATGGTTCGAAATGCCTTTAATCGTTGGTCGTTATCAACAAACCAAGTATTGTAAACACTCTCGTTGTCATTTTTATATTGTTGAATAATTTGTGCCAGATTTGTCATTTATGATTATTATAAAATTATGGTATTCTTTTTTTGTAGTTCTAATTTTTAACCCCAATGAATTTACAATGTTAATATGAATGTAAACGGATTTTAATTTCAAAGGATTGAATTGATGTATTTAAGATGTTTTCTTTTTTATACTTTCCTTTGTTTACGGTATTCATAAATCGAGAAGCAAATTACTCCTGAAGCTAATGGAAATAGCCAATCAATCAGCAATAATGGAGATGTATGGAAATATAGATTGAGCAACGGAACATAAATGATGAGTAATACGCAGGAAATAGATAATGCAAATCCTAAAAGTAATTTAGGATTGGAGAATAAATATTTTCCTAAAGCCGAGTTATAAGTCCGAGTCGAAATAATATTGGCATAATTACCAAATATAATAGAAACAAAAGTAACAGTAATTGCTTTTTCATAATGGTCAGAAAGATGATGATTATGAAAATATTCTGCAAGGAAAGCACAATAAGCAACAAGTCCTTTTATTATACCATTTATCAAAATTTCTTTCATGGTATCATTGGTCAATATTTTGTCATCAGGATTGCGGGGTGGATTTTCCATAATATTTTTTTCAGGCGGGTCGTAAGTCAGCATCATTGTCGGAAATAATTCACCAACCATATCGATTAACAAAATCTGCACCGCTAATATTGGGGTAGCAATACCCCAGAATGCTCCGACAAATCCCATTATAACGCAGGACAATTCAGCGATGTTACAGGCAAGATTTATTTTGATATTCTTTTCCAGATTGCTAAAAATGGTTCTTCCTTCTTTTATTGCTACTACTATAGTTGAGAAATTATCGTCTAACAGAATAATATTGGCTGCTTCCTGTGCTACTTTTGAACCATTTAATCCCATAGCAACACCTATATCTGCTCGTTTTAAACTTAAGGTATCATTTACTCCATCGCCCGTTACAGCTACAATTTCACCTTGTTTCTTTAGTAAATCGACGATACGAAATTTATCATCAGGGGAAACTCTTGAGAAAATCAAGGCTCTTTTACTGAATGTAGCGCAGACTTCCTTATCACTCATTTTCTGCAAGGCAGTACCATTTATAACCTCGGGAAACATGTCGTTTTCATTCATTAATCCGATGTTTTTGGCAATGGCTTTGGCTGTTACTTCATTATCTCCGGTAATCATAAACACTTTCAATTGTGCTTTAAAAACAGATTCAATTGCCTCTTTCACTTCTTCATGAGGCGGGTCTAACATGGTCACGAAACCCGAAAAAATCAAATCTTGTTCGGCATCTTCGATGGTGTAATCTTCTTTAACATCCAGTTCTTTATAAGCAATGGCAATTATTCGAAGTTCATTTGCGGCAAATGCTGTGGATGTATTTAGTAGTTGTTTTTTATTTATTTCTGAAAATTCTTTTATTTTTCCATTTTCTATGATTTTCGTTGAAGCCTCCAGTATCGATTCTAATGAACCTTTGACGAAGGAAATATTTTTGTTCTCATACTTTCTTATAACAGACGCCCTCTTACGAAATGAATCAAACGAAAATATTTTTACTTCGGGATTATTCTTATCAATTTCTTCCAAATCAAAGCCTGCCTTCATTGCTAATGTAGCAAAGGAGGCCTCCGTGGGATCACCAATGCAATACCACCCCGAATGGTATTTATCGGGTGGATTTACTTTAGCTGTTGACGAGAGAAATCCGGAAAGAAAGAATAATTTATTTTCGTTTAAGGTATCTTTTTTCTGAATTTGACCCTGTTCATTCCGGATTTCTCCATTTGGCATGTATCCTAAGCCTGAAATACTAAATTGACTACCATTAAAATGACAGCTCGTAATAGTCATTTCGTTTTTTGTTATGGTTCCGGTTTTATCGGTGGCAATTATGGTGGCCGAGCCTAATGTTTGTGCTGAGGCAATTTTTTTTACTATTGCATTTTTTTTTGCCAATCTACTTACTGCAAGAGATAGCGCTACAGATATTTGAGCCGGTAATCCCTGTGGTACCATAGCAGCAGCAACACTGATAGAAAAAACAAGTGCCACAGCTATAGAATCATTGAGAATTAAACGAGTTCCGAAAAGGGAAATACCTATAATTATTGTGACATAGGCAAGCTTCTTGGCTACATCCTTGATTTCTTTTTCAATTGGGGTTTCTGTGGATTTTATCTTTTGTGATGATGAACTTATCTTTCCAATCTCTGTTTCCATTCCAGTTGCACAAACTATACCTTTTGCTTCACCTCTTGCTACTGAAGTACCCATGAAAACGCAATTTTTTCTTTCAGTAATTGGAATGCTTTTATCTGATATAAATGAGAAATCTTTGGTCGCAGCTAATGATTCGCCTGTAATAATAAATTCATTTATACTTAATTCATTTGACTTAATTAACAGTATATCAGCAGGTATTCCCATACCTTCGTATAATAATACAATATCGCCGGGAACAAGATCTTCTGTAATTATTTCGATTGGTTTGCCATTTCTGATAACATTGCATTTGTTGACAACCAGTTTTTTGATCGATGCGAGGATGTTTTCTGATTTCCACTCCTGATAAAAACCAATTAGTCCATTTATTACAACAATTATCAAAAGAATTAAGCCATCTCTTGGCTGATTCAGATAAAAAGAAGCTACAGAAGCGATTATTAAAATGATAATAAGCGGACTGGTGAACTGACCGAAAAGTATTTTTAAAGTACTTCTGGCATTTACAACTTTCAGGATATTAGCTCCGAATTTTTCTCTTGCAGACAGGATTGTTTTTTCGTCAAGGCCTTTTTCAGCATTGCTCCCAAACATTTTTATTATATCCTCTATCTTGTTTTTGTAAAATTCCATTAGTTATGATTTATAGTAAAAGCTAAAAAACTCAACGCCCGTTTTCTGCTTCAGAACATTTTTTAGTATCGTCTAACATATTTTTTAAACACCACCAACAATATATTCTGACAAATAGTAGCGAAAGAATTTTATTGTACCATTCCTTAGGAGGCAAGTAACTGATGAAAAGGTTTGCCATGGTTCCGTTTTCCATTTTAGAAATTTCAAACCACATGCGATACCAAGACATTATGATAATTTTTGATTCTCCAACAGTTTCCCATTCCTTCAATTTAGGAGGTTCCCATTTAGTAACATGCTGGGTAAAATCAAGGGTCAATCCCATCATACTTCCATACCAATGATATTTTGCTCCAACTCCATTTGAGTTTAGAGAAAGTTGCTCCAACTTTAATTTACTCCCCATCATCATCATGGAACTTTGGCTCATATGCATTCCTGTTTTTGAAAAATCATCCATTTGAGTGAATACCATCTCAGGAGTTGAATAAATCAGAATGCTTTTTGATACTGTTTTCATGACTACAGATTTTCTAAAATAAAATCTACTCTTTGCTCTAAAGGAAGTACAGGAACATGAACTACCGGAAAGGGTAAGGATTCGTAAACTTCGGTAATTAACTCATGAATTTTTTTTTGTGCCTGCTCGTCTTCATTTCGGGCATAATCATTTTTTAATGGAAGGGGATCGAGAATGAAAATCTTTTTATAAGAAACCGTTTCCATCGCTTTAGCTAACTTTTCATCTACCGATAGATTTAGAAAACGATAGTAAGCAAGAGCATCCGGAATTGCTCTATCAAGAAATACCTGAACGTTTGGTGCGATTTCATTTTCTTGTTCAATCTGCATATCCAAGACTCCCAATTGAAATTCTCTTTGATTTTTCCTTGTTTCTTCAATTGTTCTTCCTTTCAGTCGTTGTGTATCTAAATAATGGCGTGCATGCTCAAAAGTCGTTATATACCCTCTTTCTTTCAGCACATTGACAGTGCTGGTTTTACCCGAGCTTGGACCACCTGTAATGACATACCAATTTGTTTGTGTATTGGGTTTATCGATACTATTTGTTTTCATTATTTAGCATTAATGTTGTTTAAGTTACTTACAATAATCTAACACTTCTTTACATTTTCATTCCCTCCATGGGGTCAGTCCCTTTTCGAAATTTATACTCACTGTTTATGGCATACGCCCCAGTAATTACAACTTTTTTTGAAACATCAATCTCTGATTTAATTTCTATCAATCCATTGGTTTCTATTCCCGTTTCCACCATAAGATTTTCAAATATGCCCGGACTTTTTTCTATCCAAATGTATGAGGCATCTTGTTCTCTGATAACCGCATCCACCGGAATAAAAAGTCCTTTGATATTGGATTGGCTTAGTTTAACGATGGCCTGCATACCCGGTTTCAAAGAAAAATTTTGATTGGGTACTTGCAATCGTATTAAAAGCAGTCGGGTATCGGGATTGATTTCGGGATTGATAAAAGCAACTTTGGCAATGATTGTTTTATCCGGGAAATCAGTAAAAGATACTTTAGCATTTTGTCCGAGATTAATACTTTTTGCATAGTTTACGTTTACTTGTGCTTCGAGCCAAAGGTTGCTTAAATCAGCCAATTTAATTATAGCGGAACCTTCCATCATATAACTTCCTTCTGTTGCGATTATCTCCGAAATATAACCACTTGTGGTACTGTAAAAGGTTGTATAGGGTGAAATTACCTTATTGTTTTTTATGTTTTCGATTTGAGAATTTGACAACCCGAAGAATAAAAGTTTTTGTTTGGCTGCATTGAGCATATTTTGAGCGTTCTTTCCAAAATCACCTGGCATGGAAAGTTGTTGGTAAGCCGTAAAATAATCCTGTTTGGCTATGGCAATATCTTCACTGTACAAAGAGTACAAGGCATCATTTTTACGCACATATTCCCCAATCGTTTTAAAGTATAGCTTTTCAATTCGTCCCATCGCTCTTGCTGAAATGGTATTAATTTTCTCTTGATTAATTGTTAGAACTCCAGTGTAACTTTGTTCTAAATTGTTTTGTGTTGCTGCAATAGTTTGAGTGGTAATGTTTCCCAGTTGTATTTGCTGTTTGCTCAGACTTATTTCGTTTGCATTGGTATCGTTGTTTTGTATTGGAGTTAAAGGCATATGACAAATAGGGCATTTTCCGGGTTTGTCTTCTTTCACTTGTGGATCCATCGAACAGGTGTAGAAAGTAGTTTCTTTCCCCATATCATGTCCTGAATGGTCTTCTTTATTTTTAGTATTACAAGCAATTACCACCATGAATAATAGTAGTACTGCAATACTGTAGTTTATTATCTTTTTCATTTTTACTCGGTTTTAATGAAGCTTTCACTGTCTATTAAATACTGTGCGTTTTGGGCAATAGAGTCATTAACCGAAATTCCGTTGATGACTTGAACATAATCTCCCATTTCAATTCCCGTTTTTATTTCTTTAGCCTTGAAGCCGTTGTTCATTTTGACAAAAACTATTTTCTTATTTCCAATACTGACGAAAGCTTGTTTATGCAACCAAGTCCCTCCAATCGGATTTGTTTTTATTTTACCCTGCAAACGTAAACCTATAGGTAGCTTTAAGCTATTGTTGTTTAAATACACCCTGATTCTATTGGACTTATCTGTTGCGCTAAACTGAGTTTCTATGAAATTTATACGAGCATTAATATTGGAAGTTTCATCTAATTCTGTTGTAATAGCAATGGGTTGGTCCTTCTTTAGTAATCCGCTATATCCTTGTAATACATTAAAAACACCCCAGACTTTATCAGTATTGACTAATTTAAACACCGTTTCTCCCTTTTTTATATAATTCCCTTCTTTAACATTTAATACTTCAGAAGGTGTACTTGCATTAGACATCGAATTGCTATTGACATCCATTGTTTCTGTTACGCTAATTATTCCATATGCAGGGCTATAAATTGAAATTACGGGATTTGCTCTTTTAGATGCGATTAATCCATTAATTTGACTCCCACTCATACCATAGAGCTTTAATTTTTGTTTTGAAGCTTCGACAATTGAAGTGTTAGCTGCATCATTTGAAATTAAATAAATGAAGTTTTGCTGCTCCGTAAGTAATTCGGGACTGTACAAATCAAAAAGTTTTTGCCCTTTATTTACCTTTTGGTACTTGTAATTCACGTACATTTTTTCAATTCTTCCACTAGCTCTTGCTGCAATGTTTACAAAAGAATTTGGATCGTAAGCTACAATGCCGGGTAAATTGATTTCACTGCTTATCGTTGTGTCTTTTGCAGTCGTTGTTTGAAAATTTCCGACAATAAAATTATCCGTTGGTTTTAAAACATTTTCAATCGAATTACTTTCTTCTGTATGATTGTTTGTTACCTTTTTTACTAAAGTCATTCCGCAAATAGGACAATTTCCGGGTTTGTCCCGAATAATCTCTGGGTGCATCGGGCAGGTATAAATTGCTGCTTGTTGTTCGTGACCGGAATGATTATCCAATTTGGTTGCAAAATAATAGATTGCAAATCCAATCGCTAAAATCACAATGGTTAGTAAACTGTATTTTAAATATCGGTTCATAATTTTTTAGTTTCCAGTTGTTTTTCAATTTCAACTTGTGTTGCCAAAATGGCCTGTAATTTATCTAGCGAATCCATTTGCGCCATATTTAACGCCTCCCAGGCATCGAGTACCACAAACAAATCTCCGGTATTATTTTGCCAGGCTATAATAGCCGTGTCGTAGTTTTTACGCAAGGCAGGAATAATATTTCTCTCGGCAATATCATACTGTTTTTTGAGGGTTGTCAGTTCGGTTTGCATTCCGGAAATCATTCCTGACGCTTCATTCAGTATCATTTGTTTTTGCCAATTAAGACTTTCATTTTTAATTTGAAAACTACTGATGTTGGCTTTGTTCATTTTGGTTGACCAAGGCATTGGGATGGTAACCATTCCCATTAAAGAGAATTGTTGTGGTTGCTTCCCAAAAGCAAACATATGGTCGTATTTAACTCCAAACTCCGGTAAAAACTTTGTCTTTTCAGCTTCTATTTTCAGCTGATTTAATGCCATTGTTTTTTCAATTGCCTTAATATCACTTCTGTTTTGGGAAAGCTGTGTTGTATCGGATTTTATCAGATTGAAATCGGTTAGTTTATAGGTCGTATCAATATCAAATACAATATTTTTATCTCTTGCCATCAGCATGTTAAGCACAATTCGTTTTTGTGCTATGTCATTTTGCAACATAACAATCATGCTCTGTAAGGCACTGTATTGCGATTTTGCTTTGTAGTACGTTGGCAATTTATCCATGTTGTATTGATAGCGTATCTCCATGCTTTTAATCATGTAGTCTAAAAGAAGTAAATTATCATTGGCAATTTTTATCTTCTTATTCAAAACAAGCCATTGGAAATAGTTTGTTTTCGCCAAAGCATTGAGCTGATTAATCGTATAGTTTTTGTTCTCCTTTTCCACAGAAGACATTGCGCTCATATACTTAAAATCGGCGTTCAGCTTTTTGGCATTCGGAATCATTTGCGTGACTCCCAACATATAAGACCCCATTCCGGGTGACATTTCATCAGCCTTCCACATTTTAGTATTGTAGGGTGTCATAAAGAAACCTGTTTCAACCTGTGGTGGCATCCAGCTTTTGGCTCCTTTTGCAGCTGCTTCCATACTTTGAATGTCGGCATCATACATTTTTAATTGTGGATTATTGGTTTCAATCTTTTTCAAAACTTCATCCAAAGAAACTGTTTGAGCGTTACTTGAGGTAAAGCTTAAAACCAAACAGCCTATTGCTATATAATACTTATTCTTTAGCATCTAAAATTTCTATTTTACCGTTTGTTTTCAGTTCACGAAGTTTTACGATTTCAAAAACAACAGGGGTTACTAATAAAACATAAATAGTTGACGTAATTGTGCCGCCAATAAGCGGGACAGTAATAGGAAGCATCACATCGGCACCTGTTCCAGTTGCCCAAAGAATAGGTATCAAACCAAATAATGAAACCGAAACAGTCATTAGTTTTGGTCGCAACCTTTTGGCTGATCCATCAATAATATATTGTCTCAATATTTCTTCGGTGATAACCTCTTTGCTATTTCCGTATTTCTCAACCATTTTGTTCATAGATTCATTCAAATAAATGGTCATTAACATTGCTGTCTCTATAGCCATTCCAAACAATGCAATAAAACCTACAGCCACTGCTACTGACAAATTGATTCCATAAAAATAGACCGTAAAGATTCCACCAATTAATGCAAATGGTACTGTTATCATAGTGATTAATGCTTCTTTCATGGAATGATAGGTAAAAAACAGAATTAGGAAAATAATAACTACAACTATAGGCAATATCAAACTCAATGTTTTGTTAGCTCTGATTTGATTTTCCCATTGTCCGCTCCATTCCACATAGTATCCTTTCGGCATTTTGGTCATCATGGCGTTTAATTTTTTCTGTGCCTCTTTTACCGTACTACCTAAATCACGTTCCCGAACATTAAACAATACACTCCCTCGAAGCATCGCATTTTCACTGTTAATCATGGGAGGTCCATCACTTATCTTAACATCGGCAACCGTTTCTAACGGAATTGGGCCATATTGCATGGTTTGTACTTGTAATTTTTTTAAAGCATCGAGACTATTTCTGTATTCCTGAGCATATCTTGCATTTACAGAGAAGCGTTGTCTTCCTTCAATGGTTGTCGTAAGTTTCATTCCGCCAATAGCCGCTTCGACCACGTTATTGATATCATCAATAGAAAGTCCGTATCGGCCAATAACGTCTCGTTTTGCTTCAATGTCTATATATTTTCCTCCTGTGATGGGTTCTGCATATAAATCTTTTACTCCGGAAGTACCTTCCAACGTTTTCTTGATTTTTTGAGATAAAACATCGATAGTATCTAAACTTGCACCGTAAATTTTTATCCCAACATCTGTTCGGATACCGGTGGAAAGCATGTTGATACGATTGATAATAGGCTGCGTAAAACCGTTTGTTACTCCCGGAATTTGCAGTTTATTATTTATTTCAGTGATAATGTCATTTTTTGTTTTGCCTTCTCGCCATTCTGCTTCAGGTTTTAACAAAATAATAGTTTCAATCATGCTTATCGGACTGTTATCGGTGGCCGTGTTCGCCCTACCCGCTTTTCCTAAAACGTGGTCGACTTCGGGCACTGATTTTATTAGTTTGTCCTGTACTTGCAAAATCCTTTTTACTTCAGAATTTGACACATCAGGTAATGTTACCGGCATAAATAAAATGGAACCCTCATCTAATGGAGGCATGAATTCTGAGCCTAAACGGGTAAACATCAACACTCCAATTAATAATGCAGCAATATTTAAACCTAATATTGTTTTACGCCATTTCAGACAAAAGGTTAGTATAGGTGTATAAATTGCTTCCAGTTTGCTATTGATTGGATTTTTTTCTTCCGGCCGGAGTTTCCCCTTGAGTAAAAAACTAATTAGTACCGGTGTTAATGTGATTGCCAAAAAAGCATCGACAATAAGAATAAAGGACTTTGTATACGCTAAGGGGCTAAAAAGTTTTCCTTCCATTCCCGTGAGAAGAAACACCGGTAAAAAAGATGCAATTACAATTATTGTTGAATAAAAAACACCTGGTCCCACCAATTTTGAGGATGATTCAATTATCTTTAGTTTTTCTTCTTGAGATAATGGATCCTGTTCCTTTTTGAATATTTTTAATAGTTTCTCTTTCATCTTATTCCGATTCTTTACTGTTAAGTATTTCTTCCTGTTTCTCCGAAATATTTCGATATGAATTTTCCACCATTACAATACCATCGTCGACAACAACCCCTATAGCCAGAGCGATACCGGTTAATGACATAATATTGGAAGAGATACCAAAAGCCTCAAGCAAAATAAAGCCTACAGCTACTGATATCGGAAGCTGTATAAGGATAATTAAAGCACTTCTCCAATGGAAAAGAAAAATGAGTATGACAAGTGATACAACAATCATTTCTTCAATTAGTGTTCCTTTAACGGATGCTATGGCTTTTTCTATCAGTTCACTTCTGTCGTAGGAAGTTTTAAACGAAACGCCTTCGGGTAAACCTTTTTCGACTTCCTTCATTTTTTCTTTTACGGCATGTATTACTTTGTCGGCATTTTCACCGTAACGCATCACTACAATTCCGCCAACAACTTCTCCTTTTCCATTTTCGTCAAAAATTCCCAATCGTAAATCACCTCCCATTTGTATCGAGCCAATATCTTTTACTCTTACGGGAACAGCATTATAATTTTTTATGGTAATATCTTCGACATCTTTTATATTCTTGATATATCCTAAACCCCTTACGATGTAAGACATATCACTCATTTCAAATTTTCGCCCTCCAACATCGTTGTTATTTGCTTTTACAGCATTCATAACTTCCATCATGCTGACGTTATAATATTGCATTTTGAGCGGATCCAACACCAGTTGATATTGTTTTTCAAAACCTCCGAAAGAAGCTACTTCGGCTACACCTGGAACTGTTTGCAATGCAAATTTCACATACCAGTCTTGTAAAGCTCTTTGCTCTCCCAAATCCATTCCATTGGTTTCAAAATGATACCAAAAAATATGGCCTACTCCTGTACCGTCTGGACCTAAGGTTGGGACAACATCTTGTGGAAGTAAGCGCTGGGCATAATTTAATCGTTCCAACACCCGGGTTCTTGCCCAGTAGGTGTCTACATTATCCTCAAAAATGATATAGACAAAGCTCATCCCAAACATGGAGGCTCCACGTATATTTTTAACTTTGGGTATACCCTGAAGATTAGAAACCAAAGGATAGGTTACTTGTGCTTCGATTACCTGCGGGCTTCTTCCCATCCATTCCGTAAAAACAATAACTTGATTTTCTGATAAATCAGGAATGGCATCAATAGGATTTTGCTGAACACTGTATATCCCCCAACCAAACAAACCGGCTGCCACAAGCAACACAATAAATCGGTTTTTCAAGGAAAATGAAATCAATTTTTCGACCATACTATTTAGTGTTTGTCAGTTAGGAAGACCTACAAAATTTCTGAAGCTTTTGCAGGCCATATTTAACTAACTTGATTGATTTACATGTTATTGTTTAACTTCTTCAGTCAAATCCATGCCGCATTTCGAGCATTTATCGCCTTTTTTGCCGGTAACTTCCGGGTGCATTGGACAGGCATACATTTTCTCGGATGAATTATCAGAAGTTTCAGTGGTTTGTTTTTCTGTTTCTTTAGCTTTATCGTTGCAAGAAACTAAGGTTATTGCTAATAAAGCAGTGATAATTAGTGTTTTCATAATCGATTATTTTTTTAAATTATTTCTTGTTCTTTAAGTCGAAAAAAGTGTAGTACAAATTAAAATAGAACCCATTTGGCGCAGAACGTATCATAGAACTCATTAGTTCCTGACGATACGCCAAGTCCAATCGTGCCTGACTATTGAAGATAAATTGAACAGCAGGTACAACATCTAAGTACGATTTGCCATTTTCATTAATGGTTTGCCCTACAAATTCAACCATCAAATTGATATTAGTTTGTTTATAGCTGGTGTATTTTTTAGGGTACATCAGTTTACCAATCGACAAGGTATAATTGGTAGCATTATCGCCAATAGCATCAGGAAAAGGATAGTTTGGTTTGTTGTCGAATGCCTTCTCAAAACTGACAGATGAACTGATTGCTACTTTTTTAATCAGCTTTGTTGCAATTATTCCTGTTTCAAAACCCGAATTGTGTCCCATAATCTCAATTTGTTCCTGATGAATATCTGCATTATTAAAACTATATCTGCCATAAGCAGCTAATCGAAAATGGCTATTTAAATCATCGGAAGAATAAAAACGATATTTTGTCATAAAACTACCTCCCTCAGTTACCAGATCATTATTCCTGTTACTTACAAAAGCAGAAGCCCGAAACATGATATTTTTATTTAATCCATAGGTCACCTCGGGCATAAAATGGTAGTTGTAACCCGATTTCATTTCTTCTTTGAATAATGACTGCATTACATTAACAGCAAGCGAGTTTGCCGGAACATTACTTGCAGGGTCTGTAACCACAAACAATTCTTGAGAAAGAGCATTTTGACAAAATAAAGCTACGAAAAATAACAAACAATTTCTCATTAATTCAGGATTTTAATATGGAAATCATCCTCATTGTCAGCCAGATAAGTAGCGATATCCTTGTAGGATTTGGATACTTTTTTAAACTCTTTGTCCGTTACATAACCTTTGTCGACTACTTGAAATTGCACTTCAGAACCAGTACCTGAATTCTTGCCTACCAAAATATACGGACTTTTCGTAATGGTTTCTGATTTTGCTGTCACCACTAATGATCCGATAAAAAAACCTGCTTTTTCCACTTTCTCTTTAAATACTTTTGGATTTAATTCATTCACTTCTTTAAGTGTTACGGTAAACGTGTTGGTATTTAAATCCGTTTCTACACTGATCACTTCAGGCAATGCTTTAAGTTGTTTATTTATGGCATTTGAACACATGGAACAGGTTAACCCAGTAGCTCTAATTTCGGCTTTTACAATTTGCGCATTACTCTTCATTGTGAACATCAAAATCATTAATGCTAGCATTACATAAACTTTATTTATTCTTTTCATTTTTAATCTTTTATCAATTTTATTATTTCTTCCTCAGTAGGATTTTTAGCAATTAGAATACCTTCCGGATTGAATAAGTATTTCGCTGGTAATTCATCAACTCCAAATAGTAGTGCTGCATTGGCTTCAAATCCTTTCGGGTCTATCAATTGTGTGAACTTTATTTTATCTCTTTCAATCGCTTTTAACCACTTGTTTGCATCCGTGTCGATTGATATTCCGATTATTTCAATTTTACTTGAACTAACTTCATTATGTAGTTTTACTAATTTTTTATTACCCAATCGGCAGGGCCCACACCAAGATGCCCAAAAATCTATAAGGATGTATTTTCCTTTGAAAGATGAAATGTTTACCTCACTGTTACCATTACTTTGCAGTGGAATTGATGGTATCATATCTCCAACTTTAACTTGAGCAGTTGTTATAGAAATATTAGCTATTAAAAAAAGTAAACAAACTATTATTCTCATTTTATTTATTTAATAGTTTCTACTGTTTTTCCGCAACTTAACATCATTGAGCCATAGTACGGATTTTTTACTGTATTCTCTTTACTTAACCAATTAGCACCTTTACCACTGTTGTACATTGGACAAAACTGAAAGTAAACTGGTACTTCATATTTTGCTGCTTTAATTAAAGTATAGATATCTTTTGATAATGTTGTAAAATGATCACGCTGGTGTTTGATGTCTTTTGTATCTGAAATGTGCTCTGCATCTTCTTTAATTTGATTTAAAACTTTCATCCATACTGTGTGAACATTCATGTCAAGTTTTTCCATTTTCACATTATTGATGGCCGTTAATAGTCCTTTTGAAGCTGTTGCCGTAGCGTTACCATCTGAAGAAATTAATGCATCCTTAACCAAAAAGTAATTATCAAAAATCGACTTAAGCTGATTTTCATTTTGATTTTCAATTACTGATATTTCATTATGATTACCGTGAACCAAATGGTCTTCATTGGATGCCATAGCTGTAGTTATTTCTTTTACAGGAACTTTGGCAACCCTGTCGTATTGACAACAGCCATGAAGGTTATTATAAACATCATCTGGGGCAAGGAATTTATCACTATCGTACCCAGCTAATGCAATTTTCTTTAGTATTTCATCCTGAGTTGTTTTTTTGGCATCATAAGTTACTATTGCCATTTTCGTATCCTGATCCCAATCTACTTTAGCCACTTTTTTCAAACTACCTGCTTTTTCGATAGTTGCTTCACACATGCCACAGTTACCATATATTTTCACGGTTTCTGTTTTAGCATTTTTTATTTGTGCATTGATTGTAATTGATAGCAATACAAAAGTTGCTACCATTATTTTTTTTAATGAATTTCTCATCTTTAAATAATGTATGTAACCAAAGAATCCTTTGATTTATTGATAAAATAAAATTGGATAAATAAACAGTTTGGGAATAGAAATACATTTAGCTACACTAAAAAAGTGTAGAAATTTATTCATTAAACTGTTTGAAAATTATAGCTTATAGCTATGGTTTTGACACACCTATGGCTGTCAAAAAAGGAATTTAGCTTATTTTAGGTATAAGCCATAAAGAATGGAAGCCAGATGAAATATTGACTTCATTGTGAAAAAATCTTTGTTTTTTATCATTTACAACACAAAGGTTGCTTTTGATTTCAATTTCGTTGAACGCAATTAGACTAAAATGTGAACTGGAAGCGGATGTGCAATTTGAATTACCACATTTACCACCGCATTCCTTTTCAGAGTGATTATCTTTATCGCAGCATGAATTTTTCTCAGTTTTAGTTTCTGATTTTTCTTTGCTACAGCAGGATTTTTCTTTTTTTACGTTTTCTTTACCGCATGCAAAAGCCTCACTCGGCATAAAAAATATGCCCAATACGAAGATTAAAACTAAGTGAAACTTTTTCATTTGTGATAAATAACAAAAACAAATTTATACAATTTAAATCAATTTGTACTAAATAATTGTAAAAAACTCATACTGTTTTGTAATTCAAAGCCAACATTTTAATTAATTTGACAGCATAATTAACGTTTATCCTTTGAATTTCTGTCAAAACTAATCAGGTTGAACATGCTTCGCATACGGGAACGTAAACGGTTTCCATAAAGATTTTCGAGCTCAGATGCTGTTAAATTCGTTGTAATGTGAGTTACTGTCTTGTTTTCCACAAACTGTTCGTAACGACTGATTAGTATTTCTGCCATTACATTGCAATCGTTCCCGAAATGTTTGATTTGTTGTTCGGCTCCTAAATCGTCAAAACAATAACCTGTCAAACGGTTTTGATTGGTCGTTTTTTGAGTATAAAAATTTAGAGCTTCGTAACCGTGTTTTGCAAATTCAAAGGAAACTTCCCTTGCCGACTTTATTTTATAGTCATATCTGGGTGGTACAAACGGCTTTATTAAGTGTATGATTGATGTTTTTCCACAGCCAACGGGACCTGACAAAATAATTCCTTTACCAAGATCTAAACCCAACTTTAATGCATTTTCGGCATCTTGGATTACGTATATGAGTAACTTGCAAATAACTGGTTTATCCTCTTCATATATTTTGAAACTTTTCCCATAGGTTTCTTTCCCTTGTTGTTCAAGATATTTAAAACACTGTTCTAAATTGTACGTTCTAAAATTATCTTTTACGACGAATGTGCTGGTAAAACTAAAGTGGTTCTGCATAATTTTTACTAATTAAGGTGTGAAGATGATTTGGTTGAGGCTGTGTGTTACTTTTATTAAATTTCTGACTGTTCAGAATCCAATTTCTCGCAGCCGCTTTCCAGTTTTTCATTTTTGACTTTCCGCTTACCAGCCAACCGTTGCTTTGAAAATGGTTATAATACTTTTGGGCCTCGATTTCGGAAACATTTGATTCGCTGAAAAACTGTACTACATTTTGCCATTGTGGCGGGATTGCATTTTCTGCTGCTTCACCTTTTTTTTTGCGCAACTTTTTTTTGGTTTTAGATTCCTCGACAGGCTCGGAAAGACTAATAGCTGACTGATTTTTGAACTCGTCTTTTTTTAAGTCATTTTTGCTTTTGTCCAAGTTTAAAATGTTCGCATTGTTTGTACTGTTTATATTGTTTATAGAAGATACCAGCGCTTGTTCAATAGCTGTTTCACTACTTGTTTGCTGCTTGTTTATTTCCTGTTCAACAACTTGTTTATTTTTTGAATGGGTTTTATCGCTTCGTTTTAATGGTTTTAGCTCATGGGATAAATTGACCATTTGAAGCATGCTTCCTTTAAACGGATTGTATGACGGTTCATAAATAACGTAACCTTTCTCATGCAGTTCCCGCATGCATTTATGATAGGTGGCTTTCGAACATATCTTGCTAATTCTCATCACCTCATCGCGGGTAATGCTTATGGGGTTCTGAAACCGGTTGAGGTTCCAGAACTGAAAGAGTGCTATGTATAAACTGATGTGGGTTGGGTTTAGGGAATGGTCGTCTACCACCCTATCAAAATAGGCTGTAAGGTGTTTTATATAATTCATTATTTTTTATTTAACTGTTTAGAGAGAAGTCTTTGATTAGTTAGTTGGCCGAGTTAGTCTTATTCTGTGAAAGTATCTTTTCAATATCGTCATGAGAATAAAAAAGGGTGCCGCCGATTTTGGTATATGAAAGGCTTCCGTTGATTCTGTAATTTTGGAGCGTTCCTGATGAAATCCCTAATAGTTTTCTAACCTCGCTTGATTTTAGCCATTGTTTTGAAGCGGACGTAGATTTGACCTCCAATAACTTTTTGATATCATCCAATAGTTCTTTCTTAAACTCTCTTAAATCTTCGGTTGTAATAATTGTTGCAGCCATATTGCTTTTTAAATGTTAAATGATTTTGAATGCCGTCATTTTTTGTTACTTATTTTGCTTTGTTCGAACAGCACAAAATTGTTGCGTTTTATTCTTTTCTTTTCCCAACGCTTATCGTAGTTACGATAAAATTTAACATCAAAAAGCTAAAAAAAGGCCTGTTTACAAGACAATTGAAATCAAACTTTTTTAGTCGTATTGCTTTTATCCAACAAAAAAATCCGAATTAGTATTCTTCTACCAATTCGGATTCAATTTTCAGATTTAAAGAAATATAATCAACTCATAACCAACAACAAAAAGAAGCTAAACTTCGTAGTTACGATTACCTACGAAACCTCAGACGCTTTCTTCTTTACTGATTTTCTGCTGCAAATTGAGCATCAATTCTTCAAGAAATTTGGTTTTACTGCTCTTCCTTTCTTTTATCTCGTTGTAGGTTTTGTACACGTTATCCAGTTTCACATTGAAAAAATCTTCGAAAGATGAAGTAATGGTATTTATATCTGCTGCGCCATGATTTAATGCACCACTGGAATAAAGTGCATAGATAAGCTCAATCAGGGCTGTTTTTGGAGCAGTCCAAACCAAGACCTTATGTCTTTTTTCTTCAAATATTTCAGCATCGTTGACCTTTAGATTCTTTAGGGCTTCCCGTATGTAGTGGATGAAACGGTACATAGCTTTTACTTTAGACCAAAGCATATCCTGAGAGGTGGAAAATTCAGGAAACTGATAGTAGTCGGTCATTGGTGTAAAGGGAAAATTATCTCTTTGATTTCTTGTAAAAAACTGATGATCCAGGTAACTATACCCTTGCTCCATATAAT
>Ga0209599_10000594_pt1 | contig 22363 bp, 22 predicted proteins | sample Shrwel_input2_FT_FD_187534 | JGI IMG/M metagenome (GOLD analysis project Ga0209599, IMG submission 187534) | Subsurface microbial communities from deep shales in Ohio, USA - Utica-3 well 1 S input2 FT (SPAdes) (version 2) ... | reverse complement strand
AGTCTAGTTACGCTGGCATGAGGGTACGGCCTGACCCCTTAGCTCTGTGCGAGAAGTTTACGAAGGTATGCGACCGAATTGAAGCCCATCCGCCGGGCGATCCAGCTGGCCGGGACGCCATGGGTGTCGCGCATGCGACGCGCCAGGGTTAGCTTCCAGGCTTGAGAGTGAGGCAAGGCCGTCAGCTCGCCGTTCAGGCGGCCGACGGCGGGAAGCTCGGCCTGAAGGACTTTCTCCCACCGCGCCTCCTCTTCCGCCCGCAGCATGTCCGCGCTCTTGCCGACGACGGCAGGCAGGGAAATGTCGTCGGTCCGCCGGCCTGCCTTCTCCTTGCGAACTAGTCCGAAGAGCTCCTCGTCGGTCGCCGGCCTTTCCTCGGTCGCGAGTTCGAATCGAAGGCGTTCTTCGTAGGCGTCCCACCCTATATGGTCGTCCCGCAGGCCATGCATGAGGCCTAGCGCGTGCCCGATGGTGACCAATCCTCTGAGCTCCGGTCGGCGGAGCAGGCGGTAACTGGTCCAAGGGTAGTCTCTGAGTTCTTCGAGGGTGACGATCCCGGCGCGGACGGGGTTCAGATGGACGTAGTCGATCTTGCGGGCCGCCGAAGGTCCGGCGGGACAGTGCGCGCTCCCGAAGCGAGACTGGAAGACGTGCCCTGGCGATCCTCGGAAGACCTTATGCTTGTTGGCGAAGGCCGACTGGAGGGCGTGCATGCCTTGGCTCAGGTTGCCGCGCGGCGTGGTGACGACCAAGTGGAAGTGGTTCGTCATGATGGCATAGGCGGGCAGATCCCAGCCGAAGCGATGCGTCGTGCGCAGCAGGGTCTCCAGGAAGACCTGCTTGGCGGCGTCGGTTTCGAAGATCGGCTGACCGAGTTCGGCGCGATTGTAGACATGATAGGCCCCTTGGTTGGAGACGAGTCGACGACGACGTGCCATGGCCCGAGCGTCAGGCCGGTCCTGATGAGTATCGACGCAGGACAATCCCTGATGGAAAGCCCTCAGCCAACGGGGTCAGGCCGCACCATGGGAGAAGGCGTACCTAAAAACGCACGAAAGACCCGAGTCTAGGTGCGCTTAGATGAAGGGTGCGGCCTGACCCCTTGGTTCAGCGGGGCATGCGACGTAATGAGGCGATGGGTTCGAAGGGGACGAATTTCTTCAGGAGTGAACGGAGTTTCCCGTCGCGGAAGCCCGGGCCAGAGCGGAGTCCGGCCTGCTCGATGAGATACATGGCCACGGTCCGGGCTGATGCTAGGTCGGAGGATTTGAAGCCTTTGCTGCTCCCGTCCAGGAGCCGATAGACGATGGTCTTGAGCAAGCGGTCGCCATCGCCCGGCTTGTCTGGAGTGTAGCCGTCCATGACGATAAGCCGCGCGGCTTCGAACTGCTCCTTGCTGGGCGGGCCTTCGTGGGCCACAGTTTTGGCGGTCTTCTTCTTAGGCTTGGGCGTGGCCTCGGGCCTTGTCTTCGCATGATACGGCGCAGGCGGGTCGATGGTCCCGACGAAGGTGCTCAGTCCGAACTCTCTCTGCATCGTCCGCAGGGCGGCGATCTCATCCCCGAGCGAACGGTGGATCGCTTCGAGCTGGCGGAGCCGCGATTCCAGGTCGTGAGGGTCTATGGGGGATTTACCGGAAGGCATGACCAGAGTTTTGGGGAAGGGTAGCAGGTGTAAACATTCTAATAGAAGCATATTGCCAATAGTGGTGGGTCGGACAGGATGCGTGCATGGAAGAATCCCCTAAACTTACCTACTGGGCCTGTTGGTGGAAAGCCACCTGGGTCCTGTTCCTCATCGGCTGCGCGCTCGGCTTCCTCAGCGGCGGAGGCGGCGGCTTGGGCTATGCAATCGGTGCGGGCCTACTCCTCGCCCCGATCAAGGGTTTCTTCTGGGGCTGGCTTTACTGGCTGATCAAGAAATAGGTCTCCCATGGAAAAGCCGATGAAGTGGTATGAGGCCAAGGTGCCGGAGTTGCTGGTCGGCGCCGAAGCGGGCGATCCGGAGGCGATGTATCATCTGGCCCAGCGTTATCGCAAGGGACGCGAGGTGCCGCATGACCTGCCCCGCGCGGTCGACTGGCTGCTGCGCGCCGCCGATCTGGGTCATGCCCACGCCCAATCGAGCATGGGAGTCCGCTACTACTATGGCGAAGGGGTGCCGAAGAACCACCGGCTGGCGTTGAAGTGGTACCTGGCGGGCGCGGCGAAGAAGGAGCCGGAAGCGCTCTATAACGTCGGCGACTTGTTCGATGATTCGGACGAGATTCCGAAGAATTCGGTCGAGACCTGCGCCTGGATGCTGGTCGCGGCCGCTAATGGCTACGTCAAAGCGCTCGACCGCGTCGATCCGCTGGTGAAGGAGATGTCCGCCGAGAATCTCGACCTAGCCGCTCGCCGCGGCGCCCAGATCTACGCCCGTTGCGAAGCCGGTCAGCCGCTCGATCCTTCGGCTTCCTTCCGGGAGGCGAAGCCGCTCCCGCATGTGCCTTACGGCGAAAAGGAGACCCCGCCGACGCGGCTTTCCCTCCTCGTGGAGTTCGCCTACCGTTGCGACACGTTGGACGTCGACCGCCTGCTGATGTGGGAGCTCATCCATGGCGACACGCGCCTATTCGTGCTCGGAGACTATGCTGACGAGTCCGATCCGACGGCCCCCCGGCCCGACCCCGGTAACAAGATGCTTCAGCTCCAATGCCGCGAGAAGCTGGTGGACGGTACCTATGGTCTCCTGGCCTACACGGATTACCAGAAGCTTTGCGCCTATCAGAAAGAAGGTCCCTGCCTGCAGACCCCCTCGAGCAAGCTCGTCGAGATGATGGACCAGCTCGGCACCCTTCGCTTCATCGTCAACTCCGGCACCCCGGCTTGTTACACGATGTCCCAACGCAAACCCCAATCATGAGTCTACCCGAACTATCCGACGAACTGGCCGCGCTGTTGGAGAAGCTCTTCCCGACACAGCTGAGGCGAGAGGCCGACGAGGGCGGCGGGGTGAGGCTGAGCTTCATCACGAACAACCGGCTCTACCAGCTGGAGGTCCAGACGGAGGATTCCCCGACGGAATTCACCCTCTCGGCCGGCACGGAGAATCCTTATCTGGAGGCTACCCCCGGAGTCATGCAGGCCTTCGTGCGCGAGATGCGTCAGCGCTTCCCTTCGGCGAATTACGGCCCGCGCGGTCCGCATGGGGCCGATTTCAGCGCCTCCGCCCTTGGCCGGAAAATCGCCGGGCGGCCGCTCGAAGCCGAGTTCCTTCGCTGCAAGCAGGTGGTCGACCTCTGTCTGGACGGACAGTCGAAGGTGATCTTCGATCTGTGATCTGCGCGGCGAAGCCGCGAGGGGGCACGTTGACACGGTGACACGTGGGCAAGGGGTCTTATGAGAGACTCAGAGGACCGGAGGGCAATAGGGCCGGAGGTTGGTTACTGTAGGTAGGGGCGCGACGGTGTCGCGACCGAGAGGGGCAAGGGCGGACGCGTCGCCGACGCGTCCCTACCTGAAGGCAGCTAGGTCAGCACGCAGTGCTGACCCTACCTCGAGACAGATGCGGTAACGCCCCGTGTCGCCGAAACTCGTGCCCACGTGCCCCCTCGCTGTACTTACTGTATGACGCTCGCTTGCCAGGGCTGCCCGGCGACGTTTTGCTGGAGGTACCCCTCTCATGTCGTTACGTTGGATGATCGTCGGTCTGTTGATGGTGAGCTTGCACGCGGCCGAGCCTGTGCAAGTCACCTGGGCAACGCCACAGAAGCCGGAATGGGATGGCTGGGTGAAGGATGTCGCGAAGATGCGCGCCGCTCGGAAGCCGCAGCCGGCGGCCGGATACCTTCATGCCGAGACGGTCGTCTGGGATAGCTATCACGACGTGAACCAAAGCTATCTCGCCGATGGCCGAGTCCTGTCCTTGGAGTGGAAGGACAAGGAGTGGGACCTCATTTACGCATGGAAAAAGGGCCAGAAGCTCTTGCTCTGCTATGACGAGAAGCATGGGGCCTCGCTGTTAGATCCGGAATCCAAGCAACGCTTCCTGGTCAGCGGGGTGTGGAAGAAGGGTGGCGGCTTCATTCATCCGATCGACGACTATCTGGAGTCGCTTCATGCCATCTCCACTTACGACATGATGTCGGCCAACTACGAAGGCCGGCGGCTGTGGCGCCTGGAGATCGACCGCGTCGTGAAGCGCGTCCTGGCCATGAAGCATCTTCCCAAGAAAACTCGCGATCAATTCATCGCGCTTTCGGGAACTCGGGTCAGGTATTGCGAGCTCCAAGGCTCCTTCGGCGCGGCAGCTATCCATGCCGATATCACCGGTACCTCCGCAGGTCCGTTGGGGCTCAGCTATGTCGCCGACATATATCGCGATGCTTACCAGCATCTGGCCGATCTGGCTGACCATCTGCTGGCCTTCGACCGCGATCCCGGGAAGTGAGCCGAAGGTAGGGCGCGGCTCTCCGAGCCCGCCGCTGAATCGTGAGGAGGGCGGGCGGCTCGGAGAGCCGTCCCTACCTATGCGGCGGAGCCGCGTGGGGGTGCGTTGACACGGTGACACGTGGGCTTCGGGTAGGGCGTGGCTCTCCGAGCCCGCCGAATCGCGGTGAGCGGATCGGGTAGGGCGCGGCTCTCCGAGCCCGCCGATGTGCGTGGAAGAGGGCGGACGGCTCGGAGAGCCGTCCCTACCTAGTTCAGGTGGTGGCGGTAAGCGGTTGGCGGTTAGGAACGGCAGAAAGACAGAGACTGGTCATGTCGGTTGCGAAGTGGCGGGGAGGGGATAGGCTGACGGGATGAAAGCGATCATGCTCGTCCGTTCGGTACTCACGTTCCTCGGCGGAATCCTGATGGTGGGCTGTCAGTCGGGGCCGGAGCGGGAACCGCTGCGAGCCATCGACCGGCCGATCCAGCTCGAGCGCTTCATGGGCGATTGGTACGTGATCGCCCACATCCCGGCCTTCATCGAGGACGAAGCCTACAATGGCGTGGAGAGCTACCGGCTCGCCGCAGACGGCACCATCCCGACGACCTATACTTTCAACAACGGTAGCTTTGACGGCCCGCAGAAGACCTATCACCCGAAGGGCTTCGTCTATAACGAGCAGACCAAGGCGGAGTGGCGCATGCAGTTCCTCTGGCCCTTCAGGTCCGCCTATCTGATCGTCTACCTCGACGACACTTACGAAACGACGATCATCGGCGTGCCCGACCGCGGTTACGCCTGGATCATGGCCCGCTCGAAGACCCTCCCCGAGAAGCGTTATCAGGAGCTCGTCGCGATGCTCGCCGCCTCCGGCCACGACGTCGCCAAGCTCCGCCGCGTTCCGCAGCGTTGATGAGGCGGGGCGGACGGCTCGGAGAGCCGTCCCTACCCATGCTTGACGGATGGCGGTGAGTTCACTCGCTGGGGGGATGAGCTCTTACCGCCATATCGTGATCTTCCAGTTCAAGGCCGACGCACCCGCGGAGAAAGTCCGCGGGGTGGTCGAAGCGTTCAAGGCGCTCCCGGGCAAGCTACCGGCGATCAAGGGCTTCGAGTGGGGCACCAACGTGAGCCCGGAAGGCCTCGACCAAGGCTTCACCCACATCTTCACGCTGACCTTCGCCTCGAAGGAGGCCCTCGAGAAGCAATATCTCCACGAGCCGGCGCATCAGGAGTTTGTCGCGATGTTGGGTGGAGTGCTGGAGAAGGCATTGGTGGTGGATTACGTCGCGGCCTGAGCCGCGACGAGGGGACACGTTGACACGGTGACAGGTGGGCAAGGGGATGCATCGCTTCGGGTGGCGGGTGGCGGGACATGAAGTGCAAAAGTGCAAATCGGAGCGAAGCTCCTGTGCAAATGTGCAAAGGTGAAGTCAGAGGTTTCGGAGGGCCTTGGGTAGGGCGGTGATTGCCATCGCCGCCGTTCGAAACCGCCGGAGGGGAGTCGTCGGGTCTTAGTTAGGCCCCAGGCAGCCGGATATCGGTCCGAGAACTGACGTCATGCGCTAACGACCCTGCCGGCATTCCGCGCGGCGCATTATTTCATGATGGCGTCGCGAAGGGGCTGGGTCTTGGCGTCGTTCATGAAATGATCCAGGAAGGCATGGATGTGCGCAATAAACTCACGGTGCTCACGCTCGCTGAGGATGTCGCTGAAGGTGATGTTCAGCCTGAAGATGACGTCGCCGTTTTCATCAAGTAGGATGGTGCTGGTGTTGAAGATGTCATTGAGTTCGTTGACCGCTTTGAGCTTGGCGGGGGTGGATTTACCCGTGCCGTCAAAGGCGAACGAGACGACGATACGATCCAGGCCTTTCGGGTTGTTGACCGGTTTATGGGTGATGTGCAGGCCCCGGTCCGTGATGAGGCTGGCGTCCTCCACGACCCGCGGCTCATAGCCGCACTCCCGAAGGAACTCGGTCACCCGGACCGAGGCGACGGCTGTTGATTTCACCGAGCGAAAGTCGAGGTCGGCGGCATGGGCGCTGAGTGAGCCGAGGAGAAGGGCCAGGAGTGTTTTCATGAGGTGCTTTAATGTATGTGGGTTGGTGTGGAAAGGTGAAGCCGAGGTGGCTCTTCAGGCGCGAGAATCCTCCGTCTTGATGTGAGCCCGCAACTGGTCAGCGCGGCTGCGCCAGCCGGCGTTGACTTCAGGGGGCTTGGCGGCGAGCTCGGCGCATTCGGCCGCGTGGTCGGCGCATTCGGCGGACAGACCGAGGGCGAAGGCGTATTGGGCGAACGTATCCGAGGCTAGAGTCATGGCCTCGAATTCTGCTTCGGCGTAATGAGAGACCCTGATGTAGCCGGTGAGCCGATGCGTCGCCCTAGCTCCGAACAAGGGATGTGCGCCGTAGGCGACGAGCATCAGCCGCCGCAGCGGGTTCAGATAGTTTCGGTCCATCGGATACTTCATATACTCAATCTCTAGGATCCGGATGGTATCGGCGATCGGGTGGCCTTGGAGCGCGAGCCATTCCTGCTCCTGTACGGACGTCTTCCCGGTCCGCAGTTCGGGCAGCGGCTGCTCGGCCGGGTAATCCTGGAACTCGTAGTCCTCGTAGAGGAAGTGGTGCATTATCATGTCGGGCGTAGTCCCTCTATTGTATCACCCGTGTCCAATGGACGCGAGGGGTCGTCGGCAAAGGGTGGCAGCCGTTTCGGGTGGTAGCCCCAGGTGGCCGGTGGCGGGCTTAATCGATTCAGCCCTCGGCGCTTCCAACAGGTGTTCCCAACCGCCAACCGCTTACCGCTAATACCTAGGTTCCCGTATGCCACTCTATGACAGGTCGTCACGTGGACGGACGGCGTATCTTGGGTAGAGTATCCCTACTATGAGTTCCGACCGACGCGACTTCTTGAAGACCCTCACCCTGGGCGGCATCGCCCTCTTCACCGCCGACTGGTTCAAGCTGGTCGACGAAACCAAGGCTGCGTCCGGCGGTAAGATCCTTCCGGCCCTGCCCGGCGAGAAGGTCTCCGGAGAGGGCGACCAGCTCCGGGCCTTCTGGAATGATGCGGAGGGCTACTTCGAGCTCTGCGTGAACGGGACAATCTACGACGAAGTGCCCGACCTGGACGACGACGATGAAGAGGAATTCGATTCCGGCGAATTCGAGCAAGACGAGGATGAGTCCGACGACGAATTCGATGAGCGTGTCGAAGCGGCCCGTGAGGAATGGGAAAGCGAACACGGATCCAGCCGAGAAAGGCGCCAAGAGGAGCATGAGTTCGATTGGTACCGAAGGAGCTGCCCAGGTGCGCAGGCCGTGCCTTACCTGCAGGGGCTTTTCACGACCCTGGACAGGAAGAAAGACGCGGTCGACGCCAGTGACTACGCCGAGGTCGGCTGCATCGATTTCTACGACGGTTCCTGCCCGGGCAACGACACGTACGTAGCGGCGACCGCGCCGGACTACGCGACCCTCGCGGCGCTCCAGCGCGTACTCGTGGCCCTGCAGTGGAACTGCCGCGTCGTGATCGTGGAACCTAATCCGGAGGATGAGGCGAAAGCATAGCTTTCGCGGGGGGCACGGGGCGCCTTAAGGTAGGGCGGGGCTCTCCGAGCCCGCCGAAGAGATGCGGGGCGGACGGCTCGGAGAGCCGTCCCTACCTCATTGCAACCGGCGGGTAAGGGTGCTGTCTTATGCTTAACCCTATGAAGCAACTGCTGCTGTTGATGCTCTTTCCGTTGTGCCTCGGCGCCGCTGAGCCGGCGAAGCCGGTTCGTAAGATCAACCCGGGTGAGGTGATCGTGCCGACGGACGCGATGCGTCGGATCTGGGGCGAGCTGGTGAGCATCGACCTGAAGCAACGCACGGGGGTCTTCCGTAAGGAGGGATCCGACGAACTGATGACCTTCAAGGTCCTGCCTTACGCAGAGCTGCTCCATCATGCGACGTTCGGCGACCTGCAGGATTTCCGGGTCGGCGAGCGGGCGATCTTCCGTCTCCACGAAGACGCGCAGGGCACGTGGACCTGGCTGACCTACATCCAGGACGAGATGAACATGATGAACGGCCACAAGGAGTTCTTTTACGTCGACGCCATCGATGCGTCGTCGGGGAAGATCACCTGTAACCAGGCGAATTTCGACCGGAGCTTCGTGCGCGAGAAAGGCATCAGCCTGGAGACCGAGTCCGCGACCCGCTACTGGAAGGACGGCCAGCCGGCGAAGTTCGGCGACATCAAGGTCGGCGACAGGCTGCGGACGAAGACCCACGGTATCGGCAAGGGCAAGGTGCGGATGTGTTGGGAAGTATTCCTCGATGAGGCCAGCCTCTTGAAATTCCAAAGCGAGCAGCGTGCCGTCCATGCCCGGCGCCTGGCCGCGGAAGGCGCGCCTGGCTATGTCGACGTGGTGGCCGCCCAGCAGCTCGAGCTAACCCTCTTCCAGGAAGCCGGCGATATCGGCCGTACGCTTAAGGCTGGCGCGGCCGTGCGCCTCGTCGGCGCTGGTCCCGATCGCCAAGCGGCTGGTCCGGAGACCCTCGCGACAATCAAGTCCGCCAAGTTCCAGGGTAATCTCTGCAAGGTATCGCTCGAACTCGCGTCCGCGACGACCAAGTTGCAACCGCGCCAGGTCGTCCGCCTTTGGGTGAAGTAGGTCATTACGAAACGCGATGAGCGGACGGCTCGGAGAGCCGTCCCTACCTAGGCCCGCGAAACAGAAAAACTGCGCATCATAGTGCCTTAGGTAGGGCGGGTTTTCCGAACCCGCCCTTGGGCATAGCGAGGTGCGCATGTCCGTCCGCGAACGGACGGCTCGGAGAGCCGTCCCTACCTGATGAGGTCGGGGAAGTCGGTGAAGAGGCCGTCGACTTTGGCTTCAGTGAAGAGTGCGGTGAGAAGTTCGTCGACGGAGGTAACGCACTTGGGGAGTTCGTCGGCGCGGAGGGTATAGGGGTGCGACTTGAGGCCGGCTTTCCGGGCACGAGCGGCGAGATCGGTGACCTGACGTTCGGCAGGGGTCTTGCCGGTGACGTAACTGCTGATGGGCGGGCCGATGCCATCGACGACCTTGGCGAGCTCGGCCAGACCGGCGTCGGTCTGGAGATAAGTGAAGTCCGTCTCGCCGGGCCCCTTGCCCTTGCCGCCGAGGAGCATGATCAGTTTACCCTTCCAGGCGAGCTCACCGCGCAGTCGCTTGATCTCGGCATATTCGAAGCACTGCACGTAGCAGGCCGAGTCCTTGGCGTCGTAGCCGTATTTCCGCAGGATGGGCAGGACCGTGGCGGCGAGGTCGCGACCTTCCTTGCGATGCCAGGCTGGTGCCTTGAGTTCAGGGTAGAGGCCGACGTTACGTCCGGTGGAACGGTTCAGGCCTTGGATGAAGAGGATCTCCTCTTCGAGCGTCACGACTTGGAACGAGCCTACGCCGACCGGGAAGCGCTTCGGAAACGCTGCCTTGCCCGTCTTCGGATTGAAGCGCTCGGTGACGTTAAGCTGCTTCAGTTCGGCGACGGTGAAATCGAGGGCGTAGAAACGTCCATCCGCACGCTGCCGTCCGGGGAACTTCTTCGCGACATCGGTCGTGGTGTCGATGTGCGTATCGTGGAAGATCACCGGCACGCCGTCTTTGCTGAGGACTACGTCTTGCTCGAGATAGTCGGCACCTTGACCGTAGGCGAGCGCCTTGGCCGCGAGCGTGTGTTCGGGCAGATAGCCGCTCGCGCCGCGATGCGCGATAATCAGCGGACGCGGCTCCGCCGCGGCGAAGGCCGCGAAGGGGAAGAGGAGTAAGGGGAGCAGGAACCGGGGCACGGGTTATTTAAATGTGCAAAGGTGCAAAAGTGCAAAGGTGGAACTCGTGCGAAGCACGGGAGGGGGTAAGCGGAGATGGGGCCCTGGCTTCTCAGGCGCCGCGGGAGACCCAGCGGTATGCGTCGAGGGAGTTGCGCCAGAAGAACCGTTCGCGGTCTTCCACGGTGCGCTCGGCGTAATAGTCGGCCACGAGACCGAAGACATCGGCATAGCGCGCGCCTTTATCCGAAACGGGCCAGTTGCTGCCGTAGAACACGCGCCTCGGCCCGAACGAGGCGGCCACGTAATCCATCGTGGGCCGATAGTGAGCCACGTTCGTGGGCGCTTCGCCGTGCGGCGTCTTCACGGGTTCGACCAGTCCGGAGAGCTTGCAGTAGACGTTCGGTTCGGCGCCGAGGCGACGAATGCCTTCGCGCCAGGCCTGGTCCGGCGCGGCGGGATCACGGACGTTGCCAACGTGATCGACGACGATACGCAGGCCAGGGAAGGAGCGGGCGAGTCGCACGGCTCCCAGGAAGTCGCCGAGGCCATTGATATCGACCGCCAAGCCACGGTCGGTCAGCAGGCCAAGATGGCGCGAGAAGGTCGGGTCGGAGAGATCGGCGCTCAGTTTGCCCGCCGGGATACGGATCCCCCGGAAGAGAGGATGGGCGCCGAGCCGGCGGAGATGGTCGGCGAAAGTCGCTTCGGCGGGACGCAGGTTGCCGATGAAGCCCACGATGCAGGGATGCGCGTCGGCGAGGCGCAGGATCCAGTCGTTGTCCTCCGGCCAGGCGCTCGCTTCGACCACCACCGTCTCGCGGATGCCGTGCGGCGCGGCGACCTGTTGCCAATCGGGCGGGAGCACCGGCCGATCGAGGAAGCTGCCCTTGGACGGCCAGGGCACGCCTTGGCTGCGAGTCGGGTCGTAGAAGTGCGTGTGCGTGTCGACGATTCGACTCGCCGTCGGCCGGCTCGCGCAACCGACGGAGATCGCGGCGGCGCCGGTCGCGCCGGCGAGGGTGCGCAGAAAAGAACGACGGTCAGTCATTGGGGGCATGCGGGTGATTTATGTGCAAAGGTGCAAAAGTGCAAAGGTGAGATTAGGGGTAGGGGTCGGGATAGGGGTAGGGGTAGTCGAGGACGCGAGGGGGCACGTTGACACGGTGACACGTGGGCAAGGGGGAGACATAAGAGGCACAGAGGCTCGGAGGATTAGGTAGGGCGGGGCTCTCCGAGCCCGCCGCCGTGCCGTGTGAGATGCGCCTGTCTTTCTGCGAACGGACGGCTCGGAGAGCCGTCCCTACCAATGTCAGGTGAAAACAGTTGGGAATGGCAGAGAGACAGGCGGAGGGCGCACGTCACCGCATCGATTGTCACGGGCGGATGGCGGTCTGGTGACAATAGATTATGGATACAGAAAGCGCTCAAGAATTTCTTGAAGGCTCTTGTCCGCAGGCAATATCACGCCCGCCATGAAATCCCTACTCCCGCTCCTCCTCGTTGCTGCCGCCGCCCAAGCCCAGACCGCTCCGGTCAAGGCTCCGGCTGAAAGCTTCTCGTTCACCGTCGACAACCACATGATCGCCCGCGACGTCGATGACTTCGACGGCATGTCCTACGGCATCAAGGCCAAGGTCTGGGATGACGTTCGCATGACCCTGGTCTACGCTGATGCCGAGTCCGACCCGTTCGACCTGGTCACCGGCCTCAACATGAAGGTCAAGGCTCGCCGCTGGGCGGTTGGTGCCGAGTATGACCTCCCGGCCGGCCCGGGTGGCGTCACGCTTTCCTTCGCCTACGCGCAGACCAGCGCGACGTCCCAGGGCGGCTTCAACGGAGATGCCTTCGGTAACGACCAGTTCGTCTTTGGCGCCCGTTACAAGATGGAGCTCGGCCAAGGTTTCACGACCACGATCGCGGCGACCAAGTTCGTCAGCGACTTCGACTCCGACACGGCCTTCTCGACCTCTACCAACCGCGCCGCTTTGGCTACGCGCTATGACGGCTCGCCTTTCGCCGTCAGCCTGTCGCTCGGTTATGCTCCGACGGAACACGTGAACATCCATGTGACCTACGCCAAGGAAGACTCGGTGCTCGGCCTGGGTGGCGCAAAGAACACGCTCAGCTTCGGCGTGAGCGCGGTCTTCTAAGTCAAGTCCCTCCTCGGCCCGAACCCAGAGCCCGCCCGGCGAAAGCCGTGCGGGCTTTTTCTTGGCAGAGGTCTTGTGCGGCGGAGCCGCGAGGGGGCAAGTTGGCATGGTGACACGTGGGCAAGGGCGCATTAAGGTAGGGCGTGGCTCTCCGAGCCCGCCGTCATGCCTGGTGGGACGCGCCTGTCCTTCTGCGAACGGACGGCTCGGAGAGCCGTCCCTACCTTGGGCAGGTGGAATCGCGGGGTTGCGGAGACGGGCGGCTTCGGCAGGGTAAGGTCATGGAGCCGACCGAAGACCGTTCGCAGGAAGCCCCAGGCAGCATCGTCTATGCGGTGCTCTTGGTCGGGCTCGACGGCTTCAGGCCGGGTGACCGGAAATCAGTACAGGAGAAGAATCCGCAGGCCGTGACCAAGCTGAAGGTTTATTACGTCGGGCAGACCTCACGGCCTTTCGAGGTCCGTTATCAGCAGCATCTCGACGGCATCAAGGCGGGTCGGGGCTGGATCCGTAAATATAAACAACGCCCGGTGCGGCTGGACGAAGGCGAGGCGGATTTCGGCCGAGGCGTCTCGCCAGCCGCGCGTAAGCAGATCGCCCGGCTGGGCCGCCGGCAGATGGGCGACCCGCGGGTACGCGAGGCCAAGGTCGCCGCCTTGCTGCGGGCGGAAGGCTTCGCGGTCATTTCGTCCTGAGGGTTGCGGGACGGGCCGGGATGGCCATAAGAGAGCCATGAGATTACCCCTGCTCGTATGGTTCGGTCTGGCTGCGGCCGTGGCGGAAGCGAAACCTCTCCAGGTCTACATCCTCGTCGGGCAGTCGAACATGGAAGGCCATGCGAAGGTCGAGACGATCGATTACATCGGCGAGGACCCCGCGACGGCGCCGTTGCTGAAGCGCCTGCTCGGACCGGACGGCAAGCCGGCGGCCGCGAAGAACGTGTGGATTTCTTACTACACCGGCATCGGCGAGAAGAACGGCGAAGGCTTCGGTCCGCTGACGACCGGTTACGGCTCGCGGCAGGATCCGGCGAAGTCCGGCGGCAAGATCGGGCCGGAGTATGCGTTCGGGCTGGCGATGGAGCGGGCGGGCAACGGCCCCGTCTTGATCATCAAGGCCGCCTGGGGCGGCAAGTCGTTGAACTACGATTTCCGTTCGCCGGGCGCCGGGCCGTATCCGCGGACCAAAACCGACCTCGAGAAGGATAAGCATCCGCTGGCCGACTCCGGACATTATTACCGGCTGATGATGGCGCACGCCAAGCAGGTGCTCGCGAACCCGGGCCGCGTCTGCCCGGCCTACGATCCGAAAGAAGGCTACGAGCTGGCCGGCTTCGTCTGGTTCCAAGGATTCAACGACATGGTGGACTCGAATTTCTATCCCAAGCAGCCCAAGGGCGCGGCCGGCAACCGCTTCGCGCTCTATTCCGAATACATGAGCGCGTTCATCCGCGACGTCCGCCAGGATCTCGGCGCGCCCAGGCTGCCGTTCGTCATCGGCGTCATGGGCGTCGGCGGCAAGGATCCGGGCAGCGACGACAACCTCGCTTTCCGCGAAGCCATGGCCGCGCCGGCGTCGCGGCCGGAGTTCCAGGGGAACGTGACCGCCGTGCGGACCGCTCCCTTCTGGGACGAGAAGCTGGGCGCGATCCAGGACAAGAAGGAGAAGGTCCGCCAGATGGCGTATGAGCTCAAAAACAAGGGTAAGCGCTCGGCCAATGCCGACGGCAAGATGACCGAGGCGCAGCAGAAGGCTTATCTCAAGGATTACGAAGCCAAGCTGATCTCCGCGGACGAAGTCGCCATGCTGAAGCGCGGCGCGTCCAACGCCGGCTACCATTATCTCGGCTGCGCCAAGACCTTCGCGCTCATGGGCGAAGCGTTCGCCGAAGCCAGCCTCCGGATGCGCGCCGCGCAGAAGTGAGGCGGCGCGGCGGAGCCGCGAGGGGACGCGGTGACACGTGGGCAAGGGATCCAGCCGGGTGCCGGAGGACACGAGGGCAGGATGGCTGCAGTGAGCTGACCGGCTGACCTCTTGGCCGGTTGACAAGGCTGGTCAGGGGATTTCGTTCTGCCGGATTGCCACCGGGGGTCTCCGGGGGTGTCATACCCTCACCCCCATGAAGAAACTGTTGCTCCTCCTGCTTTGTCCGTTCGTCTGCGCCGCGCCCCAGAAGGACAGCCACGTGGTGATGATCAGCCTGGATGGCTTCCCGGCTTGGCTCTTCAAGGACGAGTCGCTGATGATCCCGAACCTGCGCAAACTCGCGGCCGAGGGCGCCGTGGCCAAGGCGATGACGGTCAGCAATCCTTCGATCACCTGGATCAACCATACGACGCTCGTCACGGGCGTGCATCCTCGCCGACATGGCGTGCTTTATAACGGACTGCTCGTGCGGCAGGGCGCCGATCAGCCGCCGAAGATCGAACAATGGGTCGACAAGACGCGCCTGGTCTTCGCGCCGACGCTCTACGATATCGCCCATGAGGCGGGCCTGACTTCCGCCGAGTCCGACTGGGTCGCGGTCACGAACGCCAAGACGATCAGCTGGAGCTTCCCGGAGATCCCTAAGGTCGGCGGACCGATGGAGCGCGAACTCGTCGACTGCGGCGTGCTAGAGGCCCGCCACCTCGATTGGATGCAGCTCAACGGCCAGCGCAAGAGCGTCACCTTCCTCGACACCATGTGGACGCGGGCCGCGAGCCGCATGTTCGCGCAGCATCGCCCCAACCTCCTGCTTTACCATACGCTGAACACCGACGCGGTCCATCACACCTACGGGCCGGGCTCCATGGCCAGCGCGACGGCGCTCGCCTACGCCGACCGGCTGGTGGGCGATCTCCTGCAATCGATCGAGGCCAGCGGGCTGCGTGACAAGACGACCGTGATCGTGACGTCCGACCATGGCTTCAAGAAGGTGACGAAGATCTCCCTGCCTAACGTGGTGCTGAAGAAAGAAGGGCTCGTGCGCGCGCAAGGCGGGAAGGTCATTTCCTGCGACGCCTATGCGATGACCCAGGGCGGCATCGCGTTCGTGTACGTCACGGACCCGGCGCGCCGGGCCGAGCTCCTGCCGAAACTCAAGCTGCGCTTCGCCCAGGCGGAAGGCGTCGACCGCGTGCTCGACGGCGACGAAGCCCCGACGCTGGGCATGCCGACGCCGGCCGAGAACCAAGGCATGGGCGACCTGATCCTTTACGCGAAGAACGGCTATGCCTTCCGGAATGACGTCGGCGGGGACCTGGTCGCGACGCCGGCGGTCAACTACGCCGGCACCCACGGTTACCTGAGTTCGGATCCGGAACTGGACGCAATCTTCATCATCAGCGGCCGGGGCATCAAGAAAGGCGTCGTCATGGAGCGGATGGATAACGTCGACGTCGCCCCGACGGTCGCGCGTCTCCTGGGCATCACCCTGCCGAATCCGGACGGCCGTGTCCTGGAAGAAGTATTGGCGAAGTAGGAAAAGACAACGGGGCTAAGACGGCGGTATGCGGTCAAGGGCGCGATCAGGGATCAGGGTCGGGATTGCAGGCGGGCAGGGAAGGGGTAAGGTGAGGGCATGCTGATTCCGGTCGAAGAACTGAAGCTGCTGTATGAGCGGGCCATCGCGAATGTCACGGACACGCCGGCCCGCCCGACCCTGTCGGCCGAGCGTCACCAGGGCGGCTTCGGCTTCATCCGGAACGACGCCGAGTATCGGCTGGCTTTCGACGCCCTTGAGTCACCGGAGTGCATGACGTTGCAGACGAACCTGGATTTCATCAGCGGCCGGGCCGGCTTGGTGGACATGCGGCGGCTGGTGGCCCAGCTCAACGCGGAGAAGAAGGGCGTGAAGTTCGTCCTAGTCGAAGCCCCGGCTCCGTTCATCGTCTGCTCGGTCGAGGCGATCCTGGCGGCGTATCGTCGCATCCCGAACACGGAGGTCGCGGAGACCATCCTGCAGAGCGCCGTGCGGCGGCTGGAGGACGTGACGGAAGAGATCCGGCACGACCTGAGGCGGCGTATGGCCTGATGGTCGCAGGGGGCATGCTGGCTCCTTAAGGTAGGGCGTGACTCTCCGAGCCCGCCGCTCTGATGCGAACGGACGGCACGGAGAGCCGTCCCTACCAGCCCGCCGCTGAGCCGAACGAGATACGGATATCCGTCTACGAACGGACGGCTCGGAGAGCCGTCCCTACCTCAGGGTTCTCATCCCTTCGGCATGCTCGGTTGAGTTCCCAACCGCTTACCGCCAACCGCTAACCGCTGACATCAAAGTTTCCTGGCGGAGGGGAAGGGATTCGAACCCCCGGAACCTTGCGGTTCATCTGATTTCGAATCAGACGCAATCGACCACTCTGCCACCCCTCCTTACCAGGACTGTTGAGGAAGTCCTTGGATGGCGGGCGGGCAAGACGTAAATGAGTGGTAAAGGTGCGTTCTCGTGGGCTTTACGCCCATCGGGACGCTTGCCAGCGGAGGTTTGCCCCCTATCCCTGACCTCAACCCCGCATCCCCATGCTCATCCGTCTGCTCTGCCTGTCCGTCCTTTGCCTCAGTTCCGTCGTCGCTTCCGCGGAGACGGCTTGGATCTGGGGCGCGAAGAACAACATCGCCAAACAAGAGGTCTGGTTCCGCACCTCCTTCGAACTGAAAGAAGTGCCGGCCAAGGCTTTGCTGCAGGCCACCGCCGACAACCACTGCGTGGTCTGGCTCAACGGCAAACAGCTCGGCGGATCCGATGACTGGGCCGAGACGTTCTCCGCCGAAGTCGGCGGCGACCTCAAGGTCGGCGTGAACACGATCGCGATCGTCGGTCGCAACGACGGCGGTATCGCCGCGCTGTCCTGCCGCCTCACCGCCGGCAAGGCCGTCCTCGCCGAATCGAACACGAACTGGAAGACCTCCCTCGCGAAGCCGGCCAAGGGCTGGGAAAACGCCGGCTTCGATGACGCCGCCTGGGTCGCCGCGACGTTCGTCAAGAAGATCGGGGAAAAGCCTTGGGGTGATCCTTTCAAGATGGTGGTCACCAAGAACGGTAAGCGCGTACCGAGCACCTCCGTCGCGCCGGCCGAGGAACTCATCCTGCAGCCGGGCTTCAAGGCCGAGCTCCTGTACGTCGTGCCCAAGCCGGAGCAGGGCACCTGGGTCTCGCTCGCGGTCTCGCCCGAAGGCGACCTCGTCGCGGGCGACCAAGGCGGCGTCCTCTGGAGCGTCTCGTTGAAGGACCCCAACAAGCCGGTCGTCACCAAGATCGACACGAAATTCTTCGGCTGCCACGGCCTCCTCTTCGCTCACGGCGCTTTGTACGCCTGCACGAGCGAGAAGGGCAAGGGCGACATCTGGCGCCTGCGCGACACCAAGGGCGACGGCTCCTATGCGGAGCAGACCATGATCCGCGCGCTCAAGGGCTCCGGCGAACACGGTCCGCACCAGCTCGTCCTCGACCGGGACGGCTCGATCCTCGTGGTCGGCGGCAATCACACCAAGCTGCCCGACGACGAGAAGGCCGGCGCACCGGTGAAGCGTTACGACGAAGACGACCTCCTCAAGAAGTACGAAGACGCCAACGGCCACGCTTCCGGCATCAAGGCCGTCGGCGGCTGGATCGCGCGCATGGACAAGGACGGCAAGGACTGGGTCCGCGTGACGGCCTGCTTCCGTAATCCGTACGACTGCTCCGTCGCGCCGGACGGCGACATCTTCACCTACGACTCCGACATGGAGTGGGACATGGGCGCGCCGTGGTATCGTCCGACCCGCATCTACCTCTGCACCCCGGGCGGCGAGCTCGGCTGGCGCTCCGGCGCGGGCAATAACGCCTTCCCCACGCTCGACATGCAGCCCGCCCTGGTCGACATCGGTCCGGGCAGCCCGACCGGCACCACCATGGGTACCGGCGCCAAGTTCCCGGCGTCCTACCAGCGCGCCTTCTTCGCCTGCGACTGGACCTTCGCCACGCTCTACGCAATCCACCTCACGCCGGAAGGCGGCGGCTGGAAGGCTCGCAAGGAAGTCTTCGCCGCCGGCAAGCCGTTCTCCGTCACCGACGCCGTGATCCGTCCGCAGGACGGCCACATGTACGTCACCATCGGCGGGCGCGGCGGTCAGTCCGCGCTCTATCGCATCACCTATCAGGGTACGGAATCGACCGCGCCCGCTGGTTGGTTCGAAGCCACGCCGGAACAGAAGCTGCGTCGGGAGCTCGAAGCTCTCCGCGACGTCGCCCCTTCCGCCGCCGCCCTCGACAAAGCCTGGCCGCTGATGGGTCACCCCGACCGCTGGGTTCGTTACGCCGCCCGCATCGCCGTCGAGCACCAGCCCGTCGACGCCTGGCGTTCCCGCGTTAAGGCCGACGCCAACCTCGACCTCGCGCTCAACGCCGCCTTGGCCCTCGCCCGCAGCGGTGGCGCGCCTGACCTCGGCGCCATCGTCGCCGCCGCCGACTCGGCCGCCAACTCCAAGGACCTGCGTCTGCGCCAGGATCGCCTGCGCGTCCTCCACGTCGCCTTCGCGCGTCACGGCAAGCCCGACGCCGCCACCGTGGCCCGACTCGGCAAGGAAAGCGCCGGCCGCATCCCTTCCGGCGACAACGCCCTGGACCGACTGCTCGCCCAGCTCGCCATCTATCTCGGCGAACCGAGCGCGCCCGGCCGCGTCCTGCAGGCCATGAAGATCGCCCAGCCCAGCCCGGCCGTCGTCGCCGATCCGGAGATCCTCGCCCGCCATCCGGGTTACGCCAAGGCCGCCGCCGCCGCGATGGCCGTCACGCCCTCGTCGACGCGCATCGGTCTCGCCGTCTATCTGAGCCGCGCCACCGTCGGCTGGACGCCGGAGCTGCGGAAGCAGTTCTTCGGCTTCCTTGATGAGCTCGCCCTCGCGCAGGGCGGCAACTCGCTGAAGGGCTTCGTCCGTAACATCCGTAAGGAGTCCCTGGCGGCCATGCCGGAAGCCGAACGCGCGGGCTTCGAGCCGGTCGCGCCGGTCGTGAAGGTCGAACCGCTGCCGACCGCCGAAGGACCGGGCCGTCTCTGGACGCACGCCGAAGCCCTCAAGGCTTGGGACGACGCCAAGGCCAAGAAGACCTTCGACTTCGCCAAGGGCCAGAAGATGTTCGCCGCCGCGCTCTGCTCGCAGTGCCACCGTATGGGCAATGATGGCGGCGCGCAGGGCCCGGACCTCTCCGGTCTCGGCGCCCGTTCCGCTCCGGCCGACGTGCTCATGAGCATCGTCCAGCCTAACGCCGTGCTCTCCGACCAATACGCCAACTCCGTCATCGGCCGCGTCGACGGCGGTAAGACCATCGGCCGCATCCTCAATGAGGAAGGCGACAAGCTGCAGCTCTCGGTGAATCCGTTCGACCCGTCGGTGCAGATCTCGGTCAACCGTTCCGACATCCTGAGCATCGACCGTTCGCCGGACAGCCCGATGCCCGTCGGCCTGATCAATTCGCTGAACGCCCAGGAAGTCGCCGACTTGCTCGCCTATCTCGTCTCGGGCGCGAATCCGAAGGATTCCCTCTACAATAAGTAAGGGGCAAGGGGAGTAAATGATGAGGGCGGCTTCGGCCGCCCTTTTTGTTTCGGGATCGGGTAGGGCGTGGCTCTCCGAGCCCGCCGTTGGGTATGGCCAGTTGCGGATGTGGGTGTGCGAACGGACGGCTCGGAGAGCAGTCCCTACCCAGGGCCGTGGGGAAGCGGGCGGACGGCTGAGAGTTGTCTCTACCGATTGTTCCCTAGGGATATTCCCTGATAGATAGTACCTAGGAGATTATCGTTACCTAGGCTAGGTCAGAGGCCCTGGATATGGGCATGCGATTCGCCTTCCTCGCCTGGTTCTTCTTTGCCGCCTGTCTCGGGCTATCTGCCGGCGGCCCGCCGGATCTGGCCGCTCTCCTGCGTTCGGCCGAGGCGGGGGATGCGGATGCGCAATTCGTTTTGGCGTACTCATACTATCAAGGTGGCAGCCCGGAGGCGGCCTTGGGTTGGCTCAAGAAGTCCGCGGAGCGCAGGCATCCCAAGGCCTGGCGCCTGCTCGGTGATTTCCACGCGAAGGGCCTTGTCGCGAAGGGCAAGGCCGATCCGCGCGAAGCAGCCGCATGCTACCTCAAGGCCGCCGCGCTCGGTGACGCCGCCGCCATGGGCAAGATTTCCGCGTGCTATTTCGAGGGCCGCGGCGTCTCCCGGAGCGCTTTCGCCGGCGTGAAGTGGCTGCGGGCGGCCGCGGAGGCCGGCGATCGGGGAGCGGCCCGCCTGCTGGCCATGCGTCTGGCCGAGGGCGACGATGTCCCGCGCGATCCGACCGAAGCTTATTTCTGGTTGATCGTGGGCGCCGAAGGCTTCGGGCAGGGATTATGGTCGGTGAAGCTGGCCGAGTGCCGGGCCAAGGTCCCGGTCACGCAGCGCAAGACCACCGAAGATGCCGCGCACAAGCTTATCCAGAAGGCCCCGGCACAGCATTAAGTCCTTACGGCGGGCTCAGTAATTGAGCGAGGCCAGCACGCCGAGGCCGTGGTAGTTACGCCACTCGCGGGCGCCCCGGGTCGTGCGCCAGAGGTAGAACAGGCGCAGGTCTAGGTGGTCGGACGGACGCAGCGTCACGCCGAGGGGTGTCAGGCGGTTCTCGGTCACGCGCTCCTGGTTGAAATCGAAGAACACCTCGTTGTTCGCGTAGAGCCCGCGGAAGAGCCCTTCGCGGCGGAGCGTCCAGTCCAGCTGGGGGCGGATACGGATGCGGGTCGTGTACTCGTCGCCGCCGTCGCGCCAGCGCCACTCGACGCGGTCACGCAGCGTGAGCGTGAGCGAGTCCGTCAGGCGGAAGGTCGGGTTGACCTCGAATTCGAAGCGCAGCCAGCTGGGCTGGGCGGTCTCGTCGGCGTTGAAGGCCTCGAGTACCGAGAGGTTGGCCTGCAGCTGCCAGGTCGCGTTCAGGTCATAACGTACGCGCGGGCTCACGATCCACGTATGGACGTCGCCGACGCCGTCGTCGGCGCGGAGGTCCGCGAAGTTGCCGATGCTCCACTTCTCGTTCAGGCGGAGCCAGATATTGTTCTGATACCAGCCTTGCGTGCCTTCGGCGCAGAGGGTGACGGGGAGGAGGGCGAGGAGAGCGAGCAGACGCATGGGGAGGTTGTAAGGGAGGAGGCTGGAAGAGTGCAAAGGTGGAACGCGCGCCAGGCGCGCGAGGGGGCACGTTGACAAGGTGACACGTGGGCAAGGGGGGTGTGACTGCATGAGGATGCGAGGGCCGGAGGGCACGTGGGCAAGGGAATGCATCACTTCAGGTTGCGGGTGGCAGCCTTGGGTGGCAGGTGGCGGGTGGGTGCGGGCAGGGAGGCGATGACATCGCATCCGTTCGACGACGCGGTCGGGAGTCGTCGGGTCTTAGCCTGGCACGACGACGTCGTTTGTCCGTCCGCGAACGGACGTGATGGTGATCACGTCCCTACCTCAAGACAGTACGAATCGCGTCGAGGCGGCTGGTGTCGGGCTTGCCGGTCGGAGTCCAGGTGGGGCAGAGCCAGCCGCCTTCATCGTGTTCGTTCCAGGCGTAGATGACAATCGTCTGGGCCGGGCAGTCGGACGGGTGGGCTCGCACGAAGGCGAGCGCTCTGCCCAGGTGCTCGGCAATCTCCGCTGGAGTGGCCGTCGCCGGGAAGGTCTTCTGGTCGGCGTAGTCAGGATTCTTCTCCCAGGAGACCGGATGATCCTGACGCGGTCGCTTATCCCAGCCGGTCGTGACGAGCGGGATATAGGGCGTCTTCGTGGCGAGTGCGTTAGCCCAAGCGTGTCGCTCGAATCCATCGACGTATTTCGCGAAGATCGGCTCGGTGCCCGGGTGGGCGTAGGCCGAGACCGCCGCGAAGCCTTCGGCCGCGCGAGCCTGATAGTCGCGAGCCGGACTCCAGCCCATGTAGACGAAATAAGGATCGAGTCCGGCCGCCTGCGCCGAAGCACGAAGTTCAGCGAAGCGTTGCTTGATCGTCGGATGCTCGGTCTTCAGGTCGAAGGCGAAGA
>Ga0209599_10000593_pt1 | contig 22377 bp, 22 predicted proteins | sample Shrwel_input2_FT_FD_187534 | JGI IMG/M metagenome (GOLD analysis project Ga0209599, IMG submission 187534) | Subsurface microbial communities from deep shales in Ohio, USA - Utica-3 well 1 S input2 FT (SPAdes) (version 2) ... | reverse complement strand
CTTTTATATCTTTTAGCACTTGGTCGCGGTCTAACTGTTCAGGTGCGCCTAAATAACTGTGTGCTAAAGGGACATAATAGGCTTCACCTACCGCCAGACTCACCGAAAAACCGACAATTTTCGCTTCTTTATAATTAAGGCTAGTGGTTTCGGTATCAAAGGCAAAAGCAGGGGCTAAATTGAGCTTATGTAATAAGTGTTGCCATGCGGTTTGTGTAGTGACGGTGTGATATTTGGTGCTAATCGGTGGTGCAAGTTCGGCTTCGGTGTGTTCTTCCATGACGGGCAGGGCGGCAGCATCAATACTGGCCAATAAACCATTAAATTCTAAACGCTGATATAAGGCAGAGAGAGCCACTTTGTCAGGCGTTTGACGCACTAAGGCATCAGGATGCACTTTTAAAGCTAATTGACAATCAATGGTGGCTAGTTGTTGACTCATTGCCACTTGTGGCAGGCTATTTCTAAAGGTTTCGCCTACTTTACCTTTAATCGCGGCGGCATTAGCGATTAAGTTAGCAATAGAGCCATATTCTTGTAGCCATTTTACGGCGGTTTTTGGCCCTACGCCTTGTACACCCGCAATGCCATCCGAGGCATCACCCACGAGGGCTAAATAATCAATTATTTGTGAGGGCTTAACACCAAATTTAGCTTCTACGCCTAACTCATCTAACACGGTATCCATAAATGGGTTGACGATGGTAATACGGTCATTAACCAATTGTGTCATGTCTTTATCGCCTGTGGAGATAATCACATCCCAACCATGACTTGCCGCTTCGACTGCTAATGTCCCTAAAATGTCGTCGCCTTCAACGCCTCTTTCTAATAATACATGCAGCCCTAAACCACGCACAATGTCTTGCAAAGGGGCAAATTGCGCTTTTAAATCATCGGGTGTAGGTGGACGATGCGCTTTGTAATCGGTACTAAGTTCGTGCCTAAAGGTTGCACCGCCTGCATCAAATACCACTGCAATATGCGTTGGCTGATATTGTTTGAGGAGTTTATTGAGGGCGTTTAATGCGCCTTTAATTGCACCTGTCGGTTGGCCGTCTTTGGTAGATAGTGGAGGTAAGGCAAAAAAGGAGCGATAGATATAAAACGAACCATCGACAAGGACGAGAGGTTTACGGGACATGAGGAAATTCCACAAAAAGCGAGTAATTGTGGGGGATTATAGCGTAGTTAAGCAGAGGGAGGAGAATGCTTGTATATGGCACGTCAATAGATGCCGCTAATAGTTAAATGAGATGATTAAATTTTACATAAGCACTGTGATTTTAATAAAAAAAACTTATAATTGGGATTGTTAGTAAATAATGTAACAGTTTTGGAGTTAAATGTTAATGAAGTTAGTCTTAAAAGCCTTTTTTCTTAGTACAATAGTGCTAGGTTTTGCGGGTTGTGCGTCTTTACCCACGCCAGAAGTCATGAAAACAGAAATTGCTGGTTATCAATTACCTAAATTACCCGAAGAAGGTAAGGCGATTGTCTATGTGGTACGTCCGAGTGTCTTAGGTACGTTAATCCGCTTTAATGTGTTTGTTGATAACAAAGAGCCAGAATCAGAAATGGGTTATACTCGTGGCGCACAGTATATTTATTTTAATGTTCAGCCTGGTGACCATCAAATTTTATCAAAAGCTGAAAATTGGGCAGAAGCTAACATTACTGCTAAGGCTGGCGATATTATCTTTTTGCAACAAGAGCCACAAATGGGGGCTTTTATTGCGCGTAACAGTATTTTCCCCATGCAAGATTATGAAGGAAAATATCGAGTCAAAAACTTAAAGTTGGGTACAATTTTAAAGTCGGATAAGTAATTAAATTATGTCCCCGCATCGGGGGCGTAATTATTAAACCCCTTGTCGAATCAAATAATCAAAGGCAGCTAACGAGGCTTTTGCGCCTTCACCCATAGCTAGGTAGCCTGTGTGAAGTGCAACGTAACACAGGATTTATGCTGTGTTTTTAATAAATTATTCTGTATTTTGCTACGCTGCATACAGGCTACTCGATAACCGCATAAATCGTGGCTTTCCTACGTCAACCCACGCTACCTCACCTCACTTGCTGCCTTACAATCCTGATAATGACTACGAATTTGATAAACGGCATTATTGCGTAGTTCAAACTGCAAACAGCCATAACTCATCATATAAAAATAACTGCCATTACTGGTCAATGTAGGTCTGCCATAAGCCCCGTTTAAACGCTCTTTAGATGCCCCCAACAAACTTGGGCTAACCTTTTCTGTAAAGTCGCTGCGTACTTCAATAAAGTCTGAGCCTGTATAAAAATAAAAATTATGGTTATTAAAATAAACACCGCCACCGTAGTTATACAACATGCCGTTTAAGCGATCGCCATCAGGCGAGCTACCTGTAAAACAAGGCAAAGCCGCTTTGACATCCTCTTGGCTCACCGTGGGTTTAATGCCATTAATTGTGCCTGTATCTAAATCAAAGACAATCTCTGAACATGAGTTGGTCGTTTTTTTTGGCAATCGTAAACTATCTAAAACCACGCTACTTTTGCTAGATTTAAGCTGCAAAGCGTCATAAATACTGGTGCCATTGGGATTATTTTCACGCTCTTTTTGCATTTGCGCTACCGTCATGTCTTTTTTAGGATTGTCGGGCAAACGTAAAGAATCTAAAACACTGGTTTTTGTTGAAGACTGGCTATATTTATCACGGCGACTTTCGGCTAAGGCCACAAATGTTCCTTGTGGGTATTGTTTTAAATAAGCGATATAGTCGTTAGCTTCGGTAGAGTTTTTAATTTCGTCCCAAAGTTTTTGCTCTGATGACTGAGTAACATGAATTGTAGTGCTGTTATCAATCAATACATTACACGTTTGATTATCAGGGCAAGGGACAAATACAAACGACTCTTTACCCGTATCGTTCATCCATGCAGGGACTTGAGTTTTTCCTGCCGATTTAGCTAATTGTAAGGCCTTGCTTTTGACCGCAGGAAAAAACGCATCGGAGGAATAACCCTGACGGTCTTTGTTGCGAGTTAATTCTTCAATCGCAATTCGGGTAAACACGCCGTTACGCGCGTTGGTATCGGTGGGGAGTTTATCTAAAGAGGTGCTACCGTTGGAGGTGGCATAAATCACTTCCACTTGTTTAGACAGCGGTTGACTGGGCGTGGATTCTTCAACCACGTCCGCCCCTTTATTGACCACCTCATTACGACACGCATCAATCATAAATAATACCGAACCTGTATCGGGGTCGATTTTATCACTGAGCGTTTCGGCAATCGTTTTTAGCGCGATGGCGTTTTGTTCAATTGCTTGTTTGTTGCCACGTTTAACCGCAGGGGTATTACTGGCAATTAAATAGCCTTCGGTGCTGTTGTTATCGGTAGGAATAGCTGCACCATGTCCCGAATAAAAAAACACGACGCTATCATTAGCTTCTAGGGTTTGAGCAAAATTTTCAATCGCTTGTTTAAAGCGTTGATGATTCACTTCGCCCTGTTCATCTCTAATAATTAAGGTGGTATCAAATCCCAAGTTTTTGAGAGCTTGCGCCATATCTTCGGCATCGTTACGCGAATTTTGCAAACGACTCCAATAGTTATAATCTTTAATGCCTACCACTAAGGCTTTACTGGCGGCATAACTCGGTGTTGTCCATAACAAAAAATTGCTTAACATCACACAGCCGAAGAGTTTAAGTTGACGCGCCATAATTACAAACCTGTAGCGTAAGGAATCTCTAATTTATACCATTGCCCGCTTTGTACCTGAGACGTTGTGCCATACAAACGCTTATCACTTTTAGAAACGGTTAAGGCTTGGGCATTATTGTAAATATCTGGCCAATTTACCTCACTCGCATTAGGACAAACATCCAGTTGGCTAATGTTAAATTGTACAGGCGTAGTGGGGAGTTGGGTTTGTAGGTCTTGCCATTGCTCATTGCCTTCGCCCACGTCCGCGCCTTTGGTGTTGTCGGTCACTTGGCATGGTAAAACATACACCTGCAATGACTCGCGCGCGACAGTGGGTTTAATACGAATCACTTCAATGCGTTTTTCGCTAGGAATAGGAAACAACGCCACGCCTTGACTGCCACCATCTTTGGGTTTGCCGACCACAAAAGTATCACGCAGTTGTACAGGTTTGCCTTCATCTTGTACGCCTACCGCTACCAAACCTGTTTCAGTTAGTAAAATGGATAATTTTACTTGAGTGTATTCGGTATGTTGGCCATTAGATGACTTTTTCCACAATTGTGGTTGGGTTAAATCGGCTTCACTGGCGGGCATACGCGGTGGTTTAACCCATGCGCCAACAGCTACACCAAATGCGCTTTGCGTGTTAGAGCTGTTTGCACTGGATGCGGCTTGGCTTGGGTTGCCTGTCGCTTGCAAATTGTTATTACAGCCTTCGGCGCAATCACTGGGCATGGCCAATGGTGAGTTCATCGGCACGCCTGTTTTTTGTCCAAACCATGTATAAAATTTACCCACCATCGTATCTAAAAACGGTTTGGCGACAATCCCCAAAATCATTAACGGTAAACCTTTGTTACCATCACTGTCGGGAGGGTTTTCATTGGCATAGCTGACAGGGGAGAAAACAAAAGTCGAAGATAATACAAGCGCGTAAAATTTACTCATGGTCGTTTACCAATAAAGATAAGGCAAAAAATTACAACATAAATTGAATTTGCAATTCACCGACTAAAAAGCCCAAAATCGCACCCACGGCAATTAATGACCATTCATCTTCTTTAAACGCTGGGCGTAACATACCTTCAAATTCTTCGGCGGTTAAACGCTGCATCCGTTCCATGAGCGTATTACGCACATCCATCGCATCTTCGGCATAAGACTCCATGTGTTTCATGGTTTCGGGTAGTTTTTCGAGAATTTTTTCGGTGACGACATTTTTCATTTCAATGTATTTTTGACTACCAACGGCATACACCACCAATGGTCGAATTGAGCCTGTTTGGGCATCAATCATTTCACGCACATTACGTTGAATCAGTTCCATAATGCGGTCAGAAAAAGCCCCTCTAAATAATTCTTCCATCATATTGGCGGGCGTAAGTAATTGTTTAGAAATTAAAGCGGCATAATCACGCGCTACTTCTTGTTGACGTTTTAAAAATAAACCTTGTACGGTAAAGCCCATGATTTTTTTGGGATTGAGTGGTCTAAACATCATTTGTAAGGCTGCCCAGTCGCTAAAAAAGCCCACAAAACCACCAAAGGCAGGCAACATCCACGGTTGTTTGAAAAATAACCAGCATATCATTTGGATTAAACCAATACCAAAGCCAAAATAAAAGCCTGCATTACTAAAAAATTTAAACTCTTGGCGACCAACCTTTTGAAAAATCTCGTTGAGCATTTCACGGTCTTTCATTAAATTGCTAATCACCATGTGTTTGATGTCAAAGTATTTATCTACATCACCTTGAATTTGGCTCATGATATTAGCCACCACTTGTGGGGCTTCGGCTTGCATCTTTTTGATAATTTTTTGTCGGGCAAACTCAGGCATTGCCTCCCATAAACCCGGTTGATATTGTTGTGCCACTGCACGAGTAATTTCTTCGGCGGCTGCGGTCATGGGGACTTCGATTTCTTTGGCGATACGATGGGGGTCTAAACGCGCAAACACTTCATTGGCAGTAATTAAGCGCGAAGTCATGAGCTCTACCGCAATGGTGGCCATTTTTTCGGCTTTACGTGGCACAATGCCTTGCCAACCAATGGGAATGCCAAAAATTTTAAAACCAAAAAAATCCAATGGGGCAAACATCATTTTAATAGCGACAACTTTGGTCACATAACCAATAATGCCGCTAATGAAGGGAATCGAAATATACAGCCACATATTGGCTTGAAAATCTGCAATGACTTGAGCAAGCATAAAATATCCTTAACGCCATAAAAAAGACTTGGTAACAAAGTCGTGCTATTTGAGGGACTAAAGTACAAGTTTTGCGTATTTTGCACGGTTTGTCTTTAGAAAAAACGCCGTTATTATTCATTATCGTCGATGTTGTTTGCTAAAATGCCAAATTGCGAGCGCAACTGCAAGCAATTGCAAGCTGGCACTGACAAAAAATGTAACGCCCATGCGCCAATCGTCTTTGGCTAAATGACTGACGCTGGCTAATAACCATGTGCCAATTAAGGGCGCAATAATCATCATTAAACTATTGATACTATTTAATGCGCCTTGTACTAAACCTTGTTCGTGGTCGCCTGCTGACTTAGAAATTAAGCTATTGAGGGCAGGATTGACCGCAAAAGATAAAAAATTGAGCATAATTAGGCCGTATAAATACATCCCTTGAGTGGTTAAACCATAAGCGACATTGATAATCGCTGCCGACAACATCCCCATCATCGCCAAACGAAACTCACCGACTTGTTGCAGTAAACGTCCCATAAATACGCCTTGCACCAGTGCCGAGGTTGCCCCCACCACAAACAAGGCAAAACCATTTTGTTGCGGATTCCAGCCAAATCTAAACTCCGTATAAAGTACCCATGTGGTGTGCAACACAAATTGTCCTAACGCCGAGCAAGAAAAAATAAACACTAAAGCACTCACCCCTTTAAGCTGATGCAAATGAATCAGTGCGCCAAAAGGATTAACTTGTTTCCAATGTAATGAGCCGCGTTTTTCTTTGGCCAAAGACTCAGGCAAGACAAAATAACCATATAACACATTGATAAACGCTAAAGCGGCGGCAACAATAAACGGCAGACGTAAATCCATTGCCCCCAATGCACCGCCAAGCATCGGTCCAAAGACGAAGCCAATACCAAAAGCCGCACCTGCTTTGCCAAAGGCTTTGGCACGTTGTTCGGGCGTGGTAATGTCGGCTAAATAGGCATTAGCCACCGACATAGTGGCACTGGTACTGCCACTGACTAAACGCGCTACCAATAAAATGGCTAAACTATGCGAAAAAGCGGTGACTAAATAACTCAAGCCTAAGCCAAAGGTGGATAACAATAAAATCGGGCGACGACCATAACGGTCACTCAATGCCCCCAACAAGGGCATACACAAAAACTGCATAATGCCAAAGGTTGAAGCTAACCAACCGTACCAATGGGCTTGCTCAGCTTGCGAGTGGGTGAGCGTACCAATTAAGGCAGGTAATACAGGAATAATTAAGCCAATACCCAAAACATCTAAAAAAATGGTCATTAAAATAAAGAGTTGGCTCTTTTGGCTAAAGGCATGGTTCATGCTAAGCCCCGACTGGTTTTAAATTGGCTAGGTGTTTGCTGTTTGCAGCGTTTAAAAGCATGTAAAAAATTGGATACTTCGGAGTAGCCGACACGAATGGCTATTTCTTCTAAGGTTAAGCCTTGTACTTTGAGTAATTCTTCGGCCAACGTCATCCGCACTTCATCACTTAACAGTCGATACGATACGCCTTCAGCCAGTAAATGACGGCGTAAAGTGCGTGAACTCATGCAAAAATGATGGGCAATTTCCTCCATTGTAGGCATGGCGTGTGGTTGCCGTAATAACAAGTCGCGTACTTTGTCGGCCGTTCCTGAGCGTTGATGTTGGCGACGTAACAATTCCCGACACTGTGCCTCACACATCGCGGCAGTATGCGGATTACTTTGTGCAATCGGCATATCTAAAAATGATTTGGCAAAACAGACACTATGATAGGGGGCATTAAACTCGGGGGTAATGCCAAACGTTTGTTGATAAATAGTCAGGTCTGTAGGTTGTGCATATTGAAAACAAACCCGTTTGAGCAAGGGGCGATAATTAAATAACTCTTCAAACATGGTCATAATAGATGACATATCACGGTCTAATAAAAATTGCTGACACGGTTTAGGAATCGCACTGTCATCTAACATCAAACAAACTTCATCATCGTGTTCTTGTAGCCGTACTTGATTAAAAGCAAACGTTAAATCTAAATAACGTAAACCTAAATCAATGGCATCGCGTAGTGTGGGGCTGCTAATCAGCGCAAAACCCCACATACCGTAGGTATCTAAATGATAATAACGTCCTGCTTGCAAACCGAGTAATGGCTGATAACCGCCATAAGCGGTAATAATGTTATGAACTAATTGCAACTCTTGACTGGCATCCACTTGCGCATACGGGTCGTTAAGTTGATGAATCGACACTTCTGTTTGTTTTAAACATTGTGCTAAAGAAATTGAAAACTGTTCTGCAAGTCGAGTTAAGGCACGCATACTGGCAATGTTGCGGCGGTTTGGCCAAGGTGTCATTATTGTTGTCCGTGTTGCATACTGATGAGGACTTACGCGGTTATCGTTTATTTGTCCGAATCTAACATAAAATTTAGCACTGTCGTGCGTTATTTTACACTCAAAATTATCAAACAGTTAGGTAGTACAAGACATGGCACAAGTACAACGCACCGATATTGTCATTATTGGGACAGGTTTTGGCGGTATTGGCATTGCAATTCAATTACAAAAAGTGGGCTTTAATGACTTTTTGTTATTAGAAAAACAAGCTGATGTGGGTGGTTGTTGGCGTGATAATACCTACCCTGCGGCGGCGTGTGATGTGCCTTCACATTTGTATTCGTTTTCTTTTGAACCTAAAGCCGACTGGTCGCGTAAATTTGCCCCACAGCGCGAAATTTATCAGTACATTGTCCATTGTGCCAAAAAATATCAGTTATTGTCTAAAATTCAGTTTGATACCGAAGTGTTAAGTGCCGACTTTGATGAGCAGCAAGGTTTATGGGTGATTAAAACCAATCAACAGCAAACTATTTTGGCGCGGATTTTAATCAGTGGTTGTGGACAGTTAAATCGTCCTGCTTATCCGCGTTTAAAAGGTATGGATAGTTTTAAAGGCGAAGTGTTTCACTCCGCACAATGGCACCATGATTATGATTTAACAGGCAAAAAGGTGGCGGTGGTGGGGACGGGCGCAAGTGCCATTCAATTTGTGCCTGCGATTGCCGCCAAAGTACAGCAATTAAACTTGTTTCAGCGTTCTGCTCCGTATGTGATTCCTAAGCCTGACCGTGCTTATAGTGAGTTAGAACAGCGTTTATATGCTAAATGGCCTGTTTTGCAGCAAGCCAGTCGCGCCTCTATTTATGGTCAACATGAAGTCCGTGCTTTGGCTTTTACGGTGTTACAAGCCGCCATGAAGCCCTTTGAATGGCAATTTAAACGTCATTTACAGCAAGCGATTAAAGACCCCGTTTTACGCGCCAAGCTCACACCTGATTATCCTTTAGGCTGCAAACGGATTTTGATTTCTAATGATTATTATCCCGCTTTAGCGCGTAACAATGTGAATGTGATTAACGAGGGCATTGCCGAAGTGACAGCAACAGGTATTACCACCACCACAGGTGAGCAATACGCAGTTGATACGATTATTTATGGTACGGGTTTTCAGGCCACTGACTTTTTAGCCCCGATGAAAATTACGGGTCGTGCGGGTCAAGAATTAAATCAAGTCTGGCGGGATGGGGCAGAAGCCTATTTAGGCATGACAGTGAGTGGTTTTCCTAATTTGTTTTTGTTGTATGGGCCAAATACTAACTTGGGTCACAATTCGATTTTGTATATGCTCGAAAGCCAATTTGCTTATATTATTGATACTTTGCAACAGATGCGCGCTCAACAATGGCAAAGTGTGGACGTGAAAAGCCAAGTGCAAGGTGTTTATAATCGGTGGGTACAAAATCAGCTTAATAACACGATTTGGGCAGCAGGCTGTCATAGTTGGTACAAAACCGAGTCAGGTAAAAACACCAATAATTGGGTAGGTTTTACCTTATTGTATCGTTATAAAACTCGCCATTTTCAGGCACAAGATTATGTCACACAGCCGATATTAGCATCAACTTCAACTAAGTTGCGTGCGGTGGCGGCTTAATCTTGACTCAAGGCGAATCCTCGTTACACTCAAGGTTATATTAATTTGTTTTTACGAGGTTAGCCTATGTTTCCTATCAAACTAAATCAAGACTGGTCACACTTGATGCAGCAATACAAAGAAGACCATCAAGACCCGCGTAATCAATTTTGCCATAGCATTGGTATTCCTCTCATTGCAGGCTCGTTGCCGATTGGCGCAACCATTATTGGTTTACCTGTTGCGGTGCCAATGTTTGCGGTGGGTTGGGGTTTTCAATTTGTCGGACATTATTTTGAAGGTAAAAAACCATCTTTTGTTGATGACCGCCGTCAGTTAGTAGTTGGCGTGTTGTGGTGGACAAAAAAAATGGGTTTAAAAGTGGTTCAAACTGCCGATGAAGTTTAGAGCGGGGACTCCCTCTCCTGTGGGAGAGGGTTGGGGTGAGGGCTAATTTAAAACGATAGTAGAAAATAATTTTTTTACAAAGGTAAATCTTGTTCCCACGGTGGATTACTGCCCAATTCTTGACATAAATAATCAATCACCAAGCGTACTTTTTTGGGTAAATGGCGTGTAGGTGGATAAACGGCATAAATAGGAATGGGCGACAAGTCAAGGTCGGGCATAGCATTGATAAGCTGACCTGTCCGCAAGGCTTCGGCAACCATAAACAATGGCAACACCGCCAAGCCTAAACCCGCAATTGCTGCATCTCGGCTCATCTCACCATTATTAACGGTAAATCGGCTGCGAATTTGTCCGCGTTGATTATCGTTATCGGTTAAAAACCCCCACAATTGACTATCATTGATGTTGCTATAACCAATGTATTCATGGGCGAATAAATCTTGTGTCAGGCGATTTAAGTTTTTTTGTTGAGCATACGCTGGACTGCAAATAACCACACGTTTGCATAAACCTAATTGCCGTGCCTTAAGAGATAAACCCGGTTCGGCACTAATCCGAATCGCAACATCATATTTTTCCTGAACAATATCAATCAGTTTGTCATCTAAATGAATGGCCACTTGTAGGCGTGGATGTTGAGCAATAAAAGGAAACAGTAAACGTCCTAAAAACATCGTACCAAAAGTAACAGGTGCGGCAATGCGCAAAGACCCACATAAGTCTTGGTTACGCTCGGTCATTTCGTCAACGGCGGCTTCTAATTCTTGCAAAATCCCTGCGGCGCGAGCATGAAAGGCTTGGCCATGTACGGTGGGGGTTACACCTTTGGTAGAGCGGTGGAGCAGGGCAACACCTAACATTTCTTCAAGGCGTTTTAGTCTTTTACTAACAATAGATTTTGAAACTTCTAAACGCTCAGCGGCTTGGGTTAAACTGCCACAGTCGGCAATCGCTAAAAAAGTCGTAATGTCTTGGAGATTAAATGGATTCATGGATAAAGATTTTTTTTAATAATAAAAAAACACCCCGCAAAGCGAGGTGTTTTTGTGGGCTAATTAAAATATGACTTACGCATTTCGCCGAAATTAGCGCGGAGCTAAAAATCGTTGAAAGCGATTTTTTAGTGAGCAAATAAGCGATAACCGCGTAAGTCCTATAAAAGCAATATTACTCGTTATCCAAGAATGAACGCAAATGTTCAGAGCGTGAAGGATGGCGCAATTTACGCAAAGCCTTCGCCTCAATTTGGCGAATACGCTCACGTGTCACATCAAACTGTTTACCCACTTCTTCAAGTGTATGGTCGGTATTCATATCAATACCAAAACGCATTCTTAACACTTTAGCTTCGCGTGGTGTTAAATTAGCCAACACTTCACGAGTCGCTTCGCGTAAACCTTCGGCTGTTGCCGCATCGACAGGCGATGTCATGGTGGTGTCTTCAATAAAATCGCCTAAATGTGAATCTTCATCATCACCAATAGGCGTTTCCATCGAAATCGGTTCTTTAGCGATTTTTAACACCTTACGCACTTTGTCTTCGGGCATTTCTAAACGCTCGCCCAATTCTTCAGGAGACGGCTCACGACCCATTTCTTGCAACATTTGACGCGAAACACGGTTAATTTTGTTAATGGTTTCAATCATATGTACAGGAATACGAATAGTACGCGCTTGGTCGGCAATCGAACGAGTAATCGCCTGACGAATCCACCATGTTGCATAAGTTGAAAACTTATAACCGCGTCGATATTCAAACTTATCCACCGCTTTCATTAAGCCGATGTTGCCTTCTTGAATCAAGTCGAGGAACTGCAAACCACGATTCGTGTATTTTTTGGCAATAGAAATTACCAAACGTAAGTTGGCTTCGACCATTTCTTTTTTGGCACGGCGAGCTTTGGCTTCACCAATTGACATACGGCGGTTAATGTCTTTGATTTCGGCAACACGCAAACCTAATTCTTGTTCTAAATCAATCAGTTTTTGTTGGGCTTTGATAATGTCATTACGATATTGTTGCAAACCTGCCGACCAAGCCTTATTGGTGGCAATTTGGCTATCAACCCAATCAAGATTAGTTTCGTGGCTTGGAAACTCTTTAATAAAGACTTTACGTTCCATTTTGGCGCGGCGAATACACAACACCATAATCGCTTTTTCTTGAGCGCGAACTGCGTCTTGACCTGCGCGTAATTCGCTACCAAAGGCATCAAATAAACGCGGTGTCAGTTTAAACAACATAAAGACGCTGGCTAAAGCGGCAATCGCTGCTTGGCCTTCTGCGCTGACTCGACCATGTTCTTTTAAAATGGTGAGTGTGGCTTGGTATTGTTCACTTAACTCAGTAAAACGTTGTTTGGCAATTTCGGGGTCTGGCCCTGCTTCAACTTCGTCTTCTTCCTCTGCGCCTTCGGCCACTTCTTCGCTATCTAAATCAATATCTGCGGCTTTGGGGCTTTCTTCGGCCAATAATTCGATCTCGGCTTCTTCAACCACTTCGGGAATAGAGGTATCTTCGAGGTCTAAATAACCGACTAAAATTTCGGCTAAACGGCGTTCGCCTAAACCAACACGCTCGTAGTCGGCTAAAACGCTTGGAACGGTGGTTGGCCAACAAGCCATAGCGTGTAATACATCACGCACACCTTCTTCGATGCGCTTGGCAATCGCTATTTCACCTTCGCGGGTTAATAACTCCACTGTACCCATTTCGCGCATATACATACGCACAGGGTCGGTAGTACGGCCTGGTTCGGTTTCTACGGAAGTTAAAACGGCAATTGCTTCTTCGGCCGCGACTTCATCATCAGAGGCATCAGGCGTTTCGTCTAAGGACAAATCATCCGCTTCGGGAGCGCGTTCGTGAACAGGAATGCCTAAATCATTAAGCATTTGAATAATGTCTTCAATTTGCTCGGTTTCAGTGATAGATTCAGGCAAATGGTCATTAAGTTCGGCATAGGTTAAATAACCTTGCTCTTTACCACGGGTAATAAGGGCAGTAACCTGCGACGTGGCTTGTGTTTGCTGTTCGTTTGGCGTGCGCTCGGTAGTCATACGAAGTTTTCTCTATGATGCAGGCAAGACTCCTAGTATAGCATGGCCTGTCAATAAGGGTTAAATTTACCTCATGACTTACGCATTTCACCGAAATTAACGCGTTTTGCAAACATGAAATCGTTGAAAACGATTGAAGTGTGAGCAAAGAAGCGATAACCGCGTAAGTCTTAACATGAGTTATATAAGGGGTTTAATTTTGTTTGCTAAAGTCAGTATAGTTGCTGTTGATAAAGTAAATGGGGCTAAGGTGTTTTTTTTGCAAGCATTGCCAGCTCTTTCTTTAGTCGCATCGTGGTGACTAAGTCAGGACTTTGGTCAAGAGCCTGTTTTAGACTTTGAATATGCAATTGTTTGATAATGTCGTGTAATTCATGTGCCGCATCTAAAGTGGAGAGAAATGCGGCATCCTCGGCTAAGGCTTGTAAATGTCGGCCTTCGTCAGTACCTTGCCATGCCCCTAAAATGCCAATACTGCTACAGTCAGGTTGAGTCTGACAAAACTTTATGATTTCTGCTAAGAGTTGGGTTTCTGCTTGTACAGGTAATTGATTAAGGTCAATGTTTAAAGCCGCCGATGAGTTTTGTAATAATAATTGAATGGCTTTATCACTTAATGAAGACCGTCCTGCCAAACTTTTAAGCGGTTGTTGTTTGCTGACCAACATCAGTTCGGGGCGAGCTTGGGAGGATGTAGCAGTTTTATAAGTGCTAGGCGTAGATGTAGGCGCGGCGACTGGCACAGCTTCCAATAAGGGCATGGCTACTTTAAGTGCTTGTTCGTCTAGTCCTGTTAATTGGCTTAAACGTTGCCATAATAATTGTCGATATACCCCGACAGGCACTTTTTCAATTAAAGGTTTGGCTAAACTGGCTAAGCGGCTTTTACCCTCTAAAGACTCCAAACGTAAATCGGTGCTTAATTGATTAAACAAAAAATCAGCTAACGGCATCGCTTGAGTTAATTGTTGACTAAAAGCGGTAGCTCCTTCGGCTTTAATCAGTGAGTCGGGGTCGTGGTCATTAGGCAAAAATAAAAAATTAGCACTCACGCCTTCTTTTAACGCAGGTAAAGCCGATTCTAGCGCACGCCATGCCGCTTTACGTCCTGCATTGTCGCCATCAAAGCAAAACACCACTTCGGAGACACTTTTAAAGATACGTTCAATATGAATGGTGCTAGTGGCGGTGCCAAGTGTCGCAACCGCAAAAGGCAAACCTGCTTGATGAACCGCAATCACATCAACATAGCCTTCAACCACCATGATTTTAGTCAGGCTTTGTTTGGCTTGTTTAGACTCATAAAAACCGTATAACTCCTCACCTTTACGAAAAATCGCGGATTCGGGTGAGTTTAAGTATTTAGGTTTACTGTCATCTAACACCCGACCACCAAAGGCGATGACCCGTCCTCGGCTATCTCTAATCGGAAAAATAATTCTATCGCGCAGTGCATCGTAATAAGAGTTGCGTTGTTCTTGATGGGCAATTAAGCCAACTTCTAATAATAAAGCCTGCTTTTCGGGGGTGTCAGCTAAGGCTTTAAACAAATTATCCCAACCCGCAGGGGCATAACCAATACGCCATTGTTTGCAGGTGGCGGCATCAAGGCCACGTTTTTGCAAATAGGTGAGGGCTTTATCGCGTTGAGTTGCACTTTGTAATTGTTGCTCAAAAAATTGTGCGGCTAATTCTAAAATATCATACAGCGGTTGGCGTGAGACTTGCTCTTGTTGTTGGCTGTTTTCGGGCAGGCTCATGCCTGCTTTGTGTGCTAAGTATTCCAAGCCATCCATAAACTCGCGGTGTTCGTGCTGCATGACAAAACTTAAAGCATTGCCAGACGCGCCACAACCAAAACAATGATAAAACTGTTTGTCACGATTGACGGTAAAAGATGGCGATTTTTCGTTGTGAAAAGGACAACAGGCCGAATAGTTTTTACCCGTTTTTTTGAGGCGTACCGAAGCACCGATTAAGTCAACAATATCGGTTCGGCGTAAGACTTCATCAATAAAACTTTGTGGAATACGGCCAGCCATAACAATCAGCTATTGAGTGGAGGTTTAGGAAAAAACTGTACATCACTGATGTGGGCAAAATCGACATCTTGTGTCCATAAACGGGCATGATGTTGACGCGCAGTGGCCAAAATTAAGCTGTCAGCCATTGGCAGACGATAATCAACACTCAACTTGGCGGCAAGTAAAGATGTTTCTACACTCAAAGGAATGATTTGCCCTTGCTGCATTAAGGCAATTGCTTGCAAAGCGGCACTTTCATCCCGTTGCTGTAATACGCGTTTAAATACTTCGTAAATACTAATCACAGGCACAAGTAATTCAGTCGTGTTTTCTATAATTGGAGCAAAAATATGGGCATTTTTGCCATCAGCAAAGTATTCCAACCATCCGCAAGAATCGACGATATTCATGCACGGTCATCCTCGCGTATGACCGTAGTATCAATGCCTTTGAGAAATCCGCGCCTACTGGCCAAAGGACGTACGGGAATGAGTTCTATGCGATTATCATACAAAATGGCTTGGATTTTTTGACCCGCTATCAATTGTAGGCTTTCGCGAATTTCTTTAGGAATCACGACTTGAAATTTGGGCGAGACAGTGACCGTTTCCATGTAATAACCTCATCAATAGCGGATGGTATTACAAATAGTTTATCGATAAGTAAACGGTATGACAATAAAAAATCTTAGCCCAATTTAGATTTGACTAATTTAGACACTTCTGCACCATCGGCACGACCCGCAATTTGGGGGCGCAATACATTCATCACTTTTCCCATATCACGCGCAGAGCTTGCGCCCACTTCGGCAATTGCCGCGTTAATTAAAGCCGTCACTTCATCAGCAGAGAAAGGTGCAGGCAAAAATACTTCAAGCACGGCAATTTCGGCTTGCTCTTGAGCCACCAAGTCTAAACGATTGGCTGCCGTATAAGCCGCCACCGATTCACGGCGTTGTTTAATCAGCTTTTCAAACACAGCTAAGGAACGTGCATCATCCAATTCGATACGCTCATCAACTTCGATTTGTTTAAAAGCCGCTAATGCCATACGAATCACCCCCAAACGCGCACTATCTTTGGCACGCATGGCTTCTTTCATGGCTTCGGTTAATTGGGTTTTTAATGACATAATAAAATCCTTGATGTTTTTCAATCATACAAATGAAAAAACGCCTTAATAAAGGCGTTTTTTGCATAAAATCTCGGGTGCGAGATTTAAAATTAGTACATACGAGTGGTTTTAACCGACTCACGCGCTAATTTTTTAGCATAACGCTTAACAGCAGCAGCTTTTTTGCGCTTACGCTCTTGAGTGGGCTTCTCGTAGAAATCGCGTTTACGCACATCAGCTAAAACGCCCGCTTTTTCGCAAGAACGTTTAAAACGACGTAATGCTACGTCAAATGGTTCGCCTTCTTTTACTTTCACTAGGGGCATGAATCTTCACCTTTAATCAATACACGTAACCGCCCCAGTTGGGCAGAGATACAAAGAGGCGGTAATTCTACGCAAAGATAGCCTTGACAGCAAGCAGCGCGTACAATTAAGTCAAGTTTAATTAGGGCTATTGGGCTTTTAATTGCTAAAAGTCTGAACAATGAGTAGGTAATGATGCGTGTATTAGGTATAGAAACCTCCTGTGACGAAACAGGTGTGGCAGTTTATGACAGTCAACAAGGCTTATTGGCTCATCGTCTATATAGTCAAATTGAGCTTCATGCCGATTATGGTGGCGTTGTGCCTGAGTTGGCCTCGCGTGACCATGTGCGTAAGTTAATTCCTTTAATTAAAGAAGTATTAGCCGCATCTCATAGTCAGGCAAGCGATATTAACGGCATTGCTTATACCTCAGGGCCGGGTTTGGCAGGGGCGTTGATGGTGGGTGCATTAACAGGACGAAGTTTAGCTTATGCGTGGAATGTCCCTGCGATGGGGGTGCATCACATGGAAGGGCATTTACTTGCCCCGTTGTTGGAAGAAAATAAACCAGATTTTCCCTTTATTGCCTTATTAGTATCAGGTGGCCATACCCAATTATTACGAGTTGATGGTATTGGCCGTTATCAGTTGTTGGGTGAGTCGGTAGATGATGCGGCGGGTGAAGCTTTTGATAAAGTCGCTAAAATGCTTAACCTTGATTACCCAGGTGGCCCGAATGTAGCCAAATTGGCCTTGCAGGGCAATTGTGAAGCCTTTAACTTTCCGCGTCCCATGTTAGATAGGCCAGGTTTAGATTTTTCATTTAGTGGTTTAAAAACATCGGTGTTAACGGCGTATAAACAAACCGAGGATTATCCTACAAAATTAGCTGATATTGCGGCGAGTTTTGAGGCGGCGATTGTGGATAGTTTGGTGCGAAAATGCGAACGGGCTTTAAAGCAAACAGGATTAAGCCGTTTGGTGATGGCAGGTGGAGTAAGTGCTAATTTGCGTTTACGCGCACAGCTACAAGATTTGGCACAACGTAAACGCTGGCAAGTATTTTATCCTTCACCGATGTTTTGTACCGATAACGGCGCAATGATTGCTTATGCAGGCTGTCAGCGTTTAATGGCAGGTCAACAAGAGAATCTGTCAGTGACAGTAAAACCACGTTGGCCAATGGTGGACTTGCCTGCGCTGGACTAAAAATTGTCTGTGGCGAGGTGTTGGGCTAGTTGCATCTTCGGTTTGTGCTAGGTAGTCTTAGGCTCTTAATTATTACAAAAGCTCTGTGCTGTACTACTCTAAGAGGTCTAAAAACAACATGCTATTTGCGCCAGAAATTACTCCTACAGCTTATACACCACCCCAACGCCGTTTATTAGGGCCAGGCCCTTCGGATATTTCGACTCGTGTCTTGCAGGCTTTGGCTAAACCTACTATTGGTTATTTAGACCCTAGTTTTGTGGACATGATGGAGCAGCTTAAATCTTTGTTACGTTATGCGTTTCAAACCAAAAATATGCTGACTTTTCCTGTGTCAGGGCCGGGTTCGGCAGGTATGGAAATGTGCTTTGTTAATTTGGTGAGTCCTAATGACAAAGTGATTGTCTGTCGTAATGGCGTGTTTGGTAATCGCATGGTCGAAAATGTCGAGCGGTGTGGTGGCATAGCGATTGTGGTTGATGAAGAATGGGGCAAAGCGATTGATGTCAATAAAGTCGCTGACGCACTCAAAGCCAACCCTGATACCAAAGTCTTAGCGTTTGTTCATGCCGAAACATCCACAGGCGCATTATCCGATGCCGCCGCTTTGTGTAAATTAGCCCAAGACTATGGTTGTTTAAGCATTGTCGATGCCGTTACCTCTTTGGGTGGTGTGCCTGTGCTGGTCGATGAGTGGGGCGCAGATGCGGTGTATTCGGGTAGCCAAAAATGTTTATCTTGCACACCGGGTTTGTCACCGATTACTTTTAGTGATAAAGCGATTGCCACAGTCAAAGCCCGAACTCATAAATGTCAAAGTTGGTTTTTAGACCTTAATTTATTATTGGGTTATTGGGGTGAAACCACACGCACCTATCATCATACTGCACCAACTAATAGTCTATATGCTTTGCATGAGTCGTTATTGGTGTTGCAGCAAGAAGGTTTAGAAAATGCGTGGGCGCGTCATCAACGTAATCATTTAGCCCTCAAAGCAGGTCTAAGTCAGTTGGATATTAACTTTGTGGTGAATGAACAAGACCGTTTGCCGCAATTAAATTCGATTCATATTCCAACAGGTTTGGATGACAAGCAAGTTCGTGCAGCGTTACTCAATCAGCATGGTATTGAAATTGGTGCAGGCTTAGGCGCGTTAGCAGGTAAAATATGGCGTATTGGTTTGATGGGCTATTCGAGCCGTGTCGAAAATGTCATTAGTTGTTTATCGGCATTAGAAGACGTATTGCGTCAACAAGGCATGAATTGCCCCGAAGGAATTGCAGTGGCGGCGGCGTATCGTTCGTATGCCGAACAAGCGCAGGTTTAATCAAGTGATTATTTAACGATGAAACTCCCTCGCCCATTGGGAGAGGGTTGGGGTGAGGGTAAAATAGCCCATCTTTTAGACCTCGCCCTAGTGTTATGGTTTAATAAAACAGGAGAAAAATTTTGTCACGTTTAATGTCTATTTTACTGTTGAGTGTGTTACTGACTGCTTGTCAAACATCACCGCGTAGTATTAAAGCAGATACAGTCAAACCCGCACCTGAGCTTAAAGCGCGAGTGATGGACGTTGGTAGCTCAAATGTGGCTTCACAAATTAAGGTTTATGGCCATATTCCTGATAGCTTTGAAAATTCGTATTGGCAGTTTGTACAAATTAATGGGCAACGTATGGCTAAAGGGGATTTAGCACCCGTTGCCCGTTTTAAAGTGGGTGAAGTATCTGGCTTTACAGGCTGTAATACCTTTGTGGCCAACTATAAACGTGATGGTTTGTGGTTATCGATAACAGGTTTAAAAATGGGTAATCAACCTTGTGATTCGGTATTGCCACAACATCAATTAGTACAACGGGCGTTAAGTCAAGTGCGTAGTATTCGGATTATTGAAAGCAATGATTATTTGGCGATGTTGGATGCTAATAATAAATTGCTAGCCGAGTTAAAGCCATTAAAGGTAAAAGAGTGAAGTTAGGATTTTAAAAAGATATTTGCTTGGTGATAGGCTAAAAACTCAGGTTCTGGTTGAAATTTTTTGGGCAAATGAATAGATAGACCTTCGAGTGCCAATAAATAGTCTTGACCAAGCAAGCTATGTTCTTGATATTTAAGTTGTTCGGAAACCTTAATGATAAAATCGGGCGTAACGGTTATTAAACCTGCATCATAAGCCTTATCATGTAATGCAGATAGGCATAACCCGTTACGCGGATTGAGTCTTTGTTGTGGGTTATGACTCCACGGCATAATATGACTAGCAATTAACAAGGCGGAGGTGTTGATACCGCTCATGCAACATTTTTCCTCATAGCTGCTTAATACGGCTTTTCTAAAAAAGCTTTGCTTTATGCGTGTTTTAACAGAGCGCATGGCATCATGGCCAGTGAAGTCAGAAGACTGATTGGCGTTATCAATGCTAGATAGACTGACTAAGCTAGGTGTGGATTGCACCAAGTTATCAACCAAAAGCTGACTTTCTTCACCAATCAACTCAGGGTGTTGCATAAAGTTTTGCCATATCTCGCGGTCTAATTGTGAACAGCTACTGAGTCCTTTGCGTCCACTTTGACTAATAACAGGGTCAAGACTGGCCAAATTCACTAATTTCATGGCTAATGAACTCGGTGTTCTGTCCATGAGTTCAGCCGTTTGACTAATGAGTTGATTACGACTATGTAGTTGTCCAAAGGATAATTGGCAATATAAATTAAGTGCAATCAGTGTTTGCTCACGCGTCCATGCTTGTTTATTCATTTTTATTTACTCTGAAGTTTCTTTCTTTTCCCCAAACTTACGTTCTTCCCCTCTGATTAAGGCTTTGATGTTGGTTTTATGACGAGCAATTAACAAAATACTCATGCCAACAATACCCAACATATATTGTGGACAAATAAACCAAGCGGCAATTGGGGCAACGGTAAAAGCCAGTATTGAGCTTAACGAAGAAATTCTAAATGCGGCAAACACCATCAACCACAGCGCAACCACACCCAAACCTAAAGGCCAATATAAAGCCAACAACACACCTAATGCGGTGGCAACGCCTTTACCGCCTTCAAACTTAAAATAAACAGGGTACAAATGCCCCAAAAAAGCGGCTAAACCAATCGCACTGACTAAATCAGAACGTAGTTCTAAATACAAAGCCAATAACACCAACGGCACACCCTTAAACATATCACCCGCAAGGGTAATCAACGCCGCTTTTTTGCCACCAATTCGCATCACATTACTTGCACCAGGATTACTAGAGCCTTGAGTGCGTGGGTCGGGCAAACCAAGTGCCTGACAAACAATAATTGCCGAACAAACTGAACCTAATAAATAAGCGGAGATTAAAAAAACAAAAGGAAAAATATCAGACATTTGTGGTATTCGCTCAAAGTTAAACAAATAGGACTTACGCATTTTGCCAAAATTAGCGCGTTTTGTGAGCATAAAGGCATTGAAAATGCCTGAAATGTGAACAAATAAGCGATAACCGCGTAAGTCCTAACAAAGCTTACGCATTGCACCGCAATTATTGCGTTTTGTGAACATGAAATCGTTGAAAACGATTAAAATGTGAGTAAATAAGCAATAACCGCGTAAGTTATAAACAGGTGTACGTTATAATGACGTTTTCATGTTAACGCTAGGTGATAAACAACACGATGGATATTTTATATATTCGTAATTTAAAGGTAGATGCGGTGGTTGGCATTTTCTCGTGGGAAAAACGCATTCGTCAGCCCTTACATTTAGATTTAGAAATCGCGCTTGATATTCGTCAAGCAGCAGCCACCGATGATATTGCTTATGCTTTGGATTACAAAACGGTTTCTACGCGTTTAACGGACTATATTAGCCAAAGCGAATGGCATTTAATTGAAACCCTAGCTGAAAAAATCGCCAGTTTGCTGATGGAGGAGTTTGGCGTAACGTGGCTACGGTTACGGTTGTCTAAACCTGCGGCTTTGCCTGCGGCAGATAGCGTGGGCTTGATAATTGAACGGGGTGATAAAAACAGCAAGCCATTATTTTCTTAAAGCGTGAACTAGCTCTATCTTCTACTATACAAAGCGTGACTGGGTACATGCTTTGTTCATAAAGCGTTTTCTTTCTCCTCATTTAGTGCCTACACTGCTATTTAATAATAGGGTCTGTTGACGTTTTGCGTGTGAGCTGCGTTGCTGATAAAAATTGACTCAGACAAGGCACAAAACGAAGCTAATAGTGATTCTATTGGCGAGTTTTGTAACACAGTATGAGCCAATTTTTAACGCAACCCGAAGGGAAAGAGCTATTTTTTGAGGCTACTTTGTTGTTCATCGCTTATTTGGAATAACCAAACCACGCGATTCTCGCCGCGTATCCTCTAAAAA